>TARA_R110002072_G_scaffold22383_20_pt1 | contig 143200 bp, 146 predicted proteins | sample TARA_R110002072 | Tara Oceans TARA_R110002072 (sample SAMEA4397118) | marine metagenome | biome: Polar Biome; feature: [SRF] surface water layer (ENVO:00010504); material: water (ENVO:00002006), including particulate matter (ENVO:01000060) such as... | depth 5 m
CGAGCGCAGAGCCTGCGTGGATTGTGCCGATCCCGCCTGGATGACCCGTTCCCCAGGCCTTGAGCAGATCGAGCGCTTCAGCGCCGCGCACTTCACCGATGGGAATGCGATCGGGTCGCAGACGCAGCGCCGAGCGGACCAGATCGGACAGAGTTGCAACGCCATCCTTGGTCCGCAGCGAGACGAGATTGGGCGCGGCACATTGCAGTTCGCGCGTGTCCTCGATCAAGACAACCCGGTCGGGACTCGATGAGATTTCGGCGAGTAAAGCATTGGTAAGCGTCGTCTTGCCGGTCGATGTGCCGCCCGCGACCAGGATGTTCTTTCGCTCCGCAACCGCAGCGCCAAGCGCCTCGGCCTGCCATGCATCCATGATTCCCGCCGAGACATAGTCGGCGAGCGTGAAGACGGCGACAGCAGGCTTGCGGATGGCAAAGCTCGGCGCGGCGACCACCGGTGGCAGAAGACCTTCAAAGCGTTCGCCGCCATCGGGAAGCTCTGCCGAGACGCGCGGAGCTCCAGTATGCACCTCGGCGCCGACATGATGGGCAACGAGCCGGATGATCCGCTCTCCGTCGGCGGCGCTCATCAGGCAGTCGGTCGCGGCAAGGCCTTCGCCCAGCCGGTCGACCCACAGACGACCATCGGGATTGAGCATCACTTCGATCACCGCAGGCTCTTCAAGCCAGCGTGCGATCTCGCAGCCAAGCGCCGTGCGCAGCATGCGCGCGCCGCGCGACAATGCCTCGGACCGGATCGGAATAACGCTCATGAATTGCCTCGAATTGCGGCAACCGACCACCGGCTGCACTCGCGAGGCAGATCAAAAGGACATCAAAATGCTGTCAGGCAACAGGAATTTGCGCGAAGCGTAGAGTAGAGTGAAATTGGCCGGAAAGGGCGGTGCGAATCCAGCAGGCACGGTTCTCGTGTCGATGCCGCCCTCGTTTGCTGGGTTGTGAATTTCTCGTGTTTGCCCCCAATGGCGCCTGCTCATGGTATCTTAGGCGTTCCCGATTTTCGGAGACCCTTCACCGTGACTTGTCACAAAACCTCTGATAGGGGCATGTCGAGTGCAAGGATTTGTGACATGAAGGCGGCGACCCAACCCACACAACGTGAGATCATGCGCGGGCTCTTTGCGCAGCAACCGATCCTGCGCGCGCGCGAGCTGCGCGAAGCGGGTGTCGATGGAAAAACCATAGCCCGGGCGGTCGACGATGGAGAGATCAACCGCATCTCGCGCGGGCTCTACCAGACCGCCGACGCAGACATCGATGCCGACCAATCGCTCGCTGAAATTGCAAAACGCATCCCCAATGGCGTGATCGCCATGTTCTCAGCGCTCGCCTTTCATGAACTGACCGATCAGATGCCGCGCAAAGTGTGGGTTGCTATCGGCAGCAGCGACTGGTCTCCCGCCCCCTCCTATCCCCCTACACGCACTGTTCGATTTAGCGATTCCTATCACCAGCAAGGGATCGAGCATCACAAGGTCTCCGGCGTATCCGTTCCGATATATTCTGTGCCGAAGACGCTTGCCGATATGTTTCGAAACCCAAAGCTCGTCGATCGATCAGTCGCAATTGAGGGACTGAGGGCCGCGCTTGAACAGCGCAAGGCCACACCGGCTGAAATCTCTCAGGCCGCGATTGAAGGCGGAGCCTGGAGCACGATGAAGCCTTATCTCGAGGCGCTGACCTCGAATGGGTGAGAAGCCCATCAATCTGGCAAAATCGGTCAAAGACCGGCTGCTCAACATCGCACGTGCGAACGGCCGGGTGTTTGAAGTTGTCCTCGTTCGCTTTGCGCTCGAACGCCTGCTTTATCGCCTGTCGCAGTCCGCCCATCGTGATCGATTCGTCCTCAAAGGCGGAATGCTGGTTACCGTCTGGCTGGAAAGCGAAAGCCGCGAAACCCGCGATGCCGACTTCCTGGGTCATGGCGATGAAGGCCCCAAGCAACTCGTTGCGGACTTTCGGGAGATCATGAGCATCGCGGTTGAGGATGGCATAGAATTCGATCTCGACGCTCTGAAAGCCAATCCCATCAGAGAAGAGATGGAATATGGCGGGACGAGGCTCAAGACCTTCGCCTATCTCGAGCGAACGAGGATCCCGGTGACCATCGACATCGGATTTGGTGACGCCCTTGCCGACCCATCCCATGAACTCACCTACCCGACATTGCTCGATCTTCCACCGCCCGACATTCGCGCCTATCCGCCTGCCACAGTGATAGCCGAGAAATTTCAGGCGATGGTTCAGCTGGGCATCGCGAACGGACGTATGAAGGATTATTACGACCTCTGGGCGATGCCCCAGGCCCTCGACATCTCGGACGACGAGCTCGACGCTGCCATAGCGGCGACATTCGCACGCAGAGGGACCGCAATCCCAACCGATCGCCCACCCGGCCTGTCGGAAGAGATGACGCAGGATGGAACCAAGCAAAGCCAATGGGCCGCATACGCCGAGTCAATCGACCTGGAAAAAGTCAGCCTCGAGGAAGTGATCGAAACCATCTGGTCGATGGTCGGACCCGCTTGCAAGCGGATCTCGCAATCGAAGTAGCTTGTATGGTTTTTCAGCTACGGGCTGTTTCCTGTCTGTTGGGTTATAATGCCAGAAGGACCGCAACTGGAGAAAACGAAGCCTATTGATCGCGATGTTGCGAAAAGGAAAAAGTAATTGGCGAGCCTATCTAGCCTTGCTCGATACCATCGCACCGCAATAAGACCGATCTTGGTTGCGTTGACACTCAAGATTTGGTGATATCGCCGCGTTTACGAAAGAGGTTTTGCTTTGCGCCGTTCCGATCCCGTCTATCTCGATTTCATGGCTTCGACGCCCGTCGATGCGTCCGTGATCGATGTCATGGCCGAAGCTATGCGCGAGACCTGGGGCAATCCTCACTCGGATCACGCGCATGGCTTTCAGGCCTCGAAAATTGTTGACCAATCCAAGGAAGCAATTGCCGCGCTGCTCGGTGCCGACCCGGACGAGATCCTTTTCACCAGCGGAGCGACGGAGGCGAACAATCTCGCCGTCAAGGGGGTCATGACCTCCGCCGCACGACGCGGAAACCATCTGGTAGTGACATCGATCGAGCACAAATGTGTCTTGGAAGCAGCGTATTCGCTCAGCCAGAGCGGTGTCGAGGTGACCGAAGTCCAGCCAGACACCGATGGCCTCGTGAGCGCGGAAGCGGTCGCGCAGGCTCTAAGACCCGATACAGCTCTCGTTTCGGTCATGCATGCGAACAATGAAACCGGCGTGCTCCAGCCCGTGCGCGAAATCGCCGAAATTTGCCACCAATATGGCATTCTCTTTCACACAGACGCTGCGCAGACCGTCGGCAAGATCGATGTTGATTTCGACGATATCGATGCCGATCTGCTGAGTTTCTCGGGTCACAAGTTCTACGGTCCGAAAGGTATCGGCGGCCTAATCGTCTCGCGCGCGGCACCGTTTCAGCTCGTACCGCAGCTTGACGGCGGCGGCCAGCAACCTCTCGGCCGCAGCGGCACGGTACCGGCCCCGCTTTGCGCCGGGCTTGCTGCGGCGACCCGCCTATATGAGCGTCACGGACAGTCCGCCGGCGCACATATTCAATCATTACAAAGACTTTTCGAAGATCGGATGGCACGTGACAGCGGGCCATTCATCATCAATTCGCATGCCGAACGGATCCCCGGCTGCACGAGTCTGCGCGCCGACGGAGTTAATGCCGAAGACATTCTCCTTCATGCTCGCTCCGAGATTTCGGCATCGACAGGTTCGGCCTGCAACTCAGGCAGCATCGAGCCTTCCTACGTTCTCATGGCTCAAGGCCTTACTTTCGAGGAGGCCTCGGCTTCCATGCGCATCGGGATTGGCCGCACTACCACCGAAGCTGACATCGACCGGGCCGTCCTCGCCTTGTTTGCCGCGCACGAGACAGCCTACCGCGCTGCTGCATGAGGCGCTAAATTTCGACCAAGAGGCGCGATAGGGTTGCCAACTGGGGGAAATCACCAGTAGGAACAAATCATGCTCAGAGGACCTCTTGGACAACCCGGCGTCAAGACGCGCTTCGCGGGACATGAAACTTTCCCGCTCCGTCGGCTGTGGTTACGTAAGGCTTATGACGCCGTGTGCGAGGACGCAGGCGATCCGACGCCCAATACATTCGACAAGGACGAGGGGATCATCCGGTTCGGGGTCGGCAAGAATATGGTCGCTGCTATCAAGCATTGGGCCCTTTCATGCAGGATCGTCGAAGAAAACCCTGAGCGAGGCGCCGGTGCGTTTGCGACTACGCACCTCGGCGATCTCATCTTCGACAGAAATGCTGGGCTCGATCCATTCATGGAGAGCCTCGCTACGACATGGCTATTCCATTGGCAGATCGCCAGCAATTTCGAACGCGCCACGACTTGGTATTATGCCTTCAATCATTTGAATGCACACGGGTTTGACCGTGATGGCATCGCCGAACCGATCAGAGTACTGTGTGCGCAGCTCGACCGGTCTCGAGCGTCCTCGACGACGATCAAGCGCGATGTCGAATGCTTCGTCAGGTCGTATGTCGCCAAGGTCGGCGCAGGGGCTGTCGACGATCAGGTAGAGACCGTGCTCGGCGAGCTTGGCCTCATGCGCGAAGTGTCATCGCGCTCCTTCGCTTTTCGGCACGGCCCCAAGCCCGGCCTGCCCGACGGCATCTTCCTGTTCGCTCTTGCCGATTTCTGGAAAAGGCGTGCGCCCGAGCAGGCGACGCTCGCCATCGATACGCTTGTGTACGAGCCGGGTTCGCCGGGCCGGATCTTCAAGCTTGATGAAGACGCGCTGATCGACCGGCTTGTCGACATCGAAAGGACCGCCAAGGGCACATTTCTGTGGACCGATAGCGCAGGCGTGCGATCGATTGCCAGACGGAACGAGCACTTGCCCGATCCGGCCTCATTTCTCGCCAGCGCATACCCGCGCATCAAGGCGTTAGCGGCATGAGCCAGGCCTATCTCGCAGACCATGTTTCGGTCGCCGCGCGCTACCAGAGATCTGTCAGGATTGATGCCGATTTCGGCCAGGCCGACCCTCTTTCCGGCTATGTTCTGCAAGGATCAGCGCGTGATGCTTTGGCCACGACGCTGCGTCTGGCGGCGAATGGCCAGGGCGCGTTTACCTGGACAGGTCCTTATGGCGGGGGCAAGTCGAGCCTCGCGCTCGCTCTTGCCTCCTACTCGCTTGGACGCGGACCTGCCTACAAGGAAGCCAAAAAACTTCTTGGCAATGTGCCCAAGGTAACAGACGTCTTTGGGAGCGCCCCCAAGGACTGGCTTTGCGTGCCGCTGAGCGGGCGCCGGGGTGATCCGGTCTTCGATCTACGCGAAGCGCTCGCAGTCGCGATCAGTAGCGACCCGGGCCGCGCTCGGACCAAGAGGTCGAAGACGGAAGCTGCCGACGGGCGCGATATCGTCGAGCGCTTGCAGCGCGAGGTCGAGGCCCGTCCCAAGGGCGGCGTACTCGTTATTATCGACGAGCTTGGCAAATACCTGGATGGCGCTGCCGATCACGCCATTGATATTCACTTCTTCCAGGACCTCGCAGAGGCCGCTAATCGTAGCGACGGACAGTTGATCGTGGTCGGCGTGCTGCACCAGGCTTTCGAGCGATATGCGGATCGTCTCGGCCAGGGCGTCCAGGATGAATGGCGCAAGATCCAGGGCCGCTTTGCGGATGTGCCGATTATCACGGCGGTCGACGAGGTTATCGAACTTGTGGGCCGTGCCGTCGCGACAGAGTGCGCGCACGCCCAGTCGCACGAAGTAGCTGCCGTCGTCGCCAGAGAGATTGCAGGACGTCGTCCGGGCGTTCCGCAGGACCTTGCAGAAAGGCTCGACGATTGTTGGCCGATACATCCTGTCGCAGCAGCGCTCCTGGGCCCAATTACCCGCCGGCGATTCAGCCAGAACGAGCGCAGCCTGTTCGGGTTTTTGGCCTCGGCCGAGCCGAATGGCCTCACCGAATTCCTCCAGCGCACGACGATCGCCTCGGGGGAAACGTTCGGACCAGCCGAGCTGTGGGATTATCTCCAGGTCAATCTCGAGCCGGCGATCATGGCGTCGCCCGACGGCCATCGCTGGGCACAGGCCGCGGAGGCGATCGCGAGGGCTGGCCGTGACGGTAATGGTCTGCGGTTGCAGATCGCGAAGACCGTCGCGGTTATCGATCTTTTCAGCAATGGATCTGGATTGGCAGCCTCCTTTGAAACGATTGCGGCAAGTTTCGACCAGCCTCATGCCGAGACCGAAAAGCAGCTCACCGAGCTCGTCAAAATTTCGGCACTGGTTTATCGCCGCCATCTCGGGGCCTACGCGATATATGCCGGAAGTGATTTCGACATCGAAGGGGAAATCGAGGCTCGTATTGCCGAGCGTGGACGGCTCGAGATAGCGGCGGTGAACGACCTCGCTTCGCTACAGCCGATCTTGGCAAAGCGACATTACGCCGAATACGGCACGCCCCGCTGGTTCGATGCCCAGATAGCCGAGCTGCCGCAGCAAGGACTTAGCCCGAAAGACGGTCGGATCAGCGCCGGAGCGGCCGGCAAGTTTCTGCTGCTTCTGCCTGGGGTCGAGGTCGAATTGGAAAAGGCACAGACGAGTGTCATTGAGGCCTCACAGGCGGAGCATCGGCACGGCCTGCCCGTGATTGTCGGTCTTGCTTCGAACAGCAAGGATATACGCAAAACCGCTATCGAGCTCGAGGCGGCACGTGACGTACGCAATGAGAGTCCGGAACTTGCAGGCGATGCGGCTGCCCGACGCGAAATTGATGCTCGAATAGCCTATCTGTCCGCACGACTGGAAGGTTTACTGAGAGAAGGATTCGAGCGCGCGGACTGGTTCGACAACGGTGAACCGCTCGATATCAAATCACTCTCCTACGGACTGTCGCAGGCGGCGAGCGACATTGCCCGGCGGACTTTTGGGCAGGCACCGATTGTGCATTCCGAGCTTATCAATAGGCGGCGGCCGTCTAGCAACACGAATGCGGCCCTGCGAGCGCTGCTCCACGCTATGGCGGTCGCCCGCGGCGAGCAGCATTTCGGGATCAAGGGATATCCCGCGGAAAAGGGTCTAGCGGTCACCGTTCTGGAACGATCAGGTCTGTATGCACGGCAAGGCGACCGATGGGACTTCGTTCCGCCCAGCGACGACAGTACGTTTGCCCCTCTTTGGTCGCTGACCGACAGGCTGCTTGAAGCAGGCAAGCAGGTTTGCGTTGCCGACATCTACCAAAGGTGGAGTGAGCCGCCTTACGGCGTCCAACAGGGCGTGATGCCGCTTCTGCTCGTAACCTTTCTTTTCTCGCGCCGCACCAGCACGGCTGTCTATGCGAAGGAGGCCTTCCAGCCAGCCATTTCCGATCTGGTCATGGACCTGCTCTTGCAGGACCCCGAGCAGATCGCGCTGCGATCTGTTCCGAGCGATGCCGCGAACTCGGCCGTGCTGAAACAATATGCAGCCGTTGCGGCCGAGTTCGTCGATGATCCGCCGTCGCAGGAGCCGCTCGAAATAGCGCAGGCCCTCGTACAATTTGCCTACACGCTTCCTAACTGGTCGCGTAAAGCGCAGGCCACGCTCTCTAGGCAGGCGATCGACGTACGCCGCTTGCTGCTTGATGCAGACGATCCCTACCAGCTGCTGTTTGTCGATATTCCCCAAGTCCTGGATGTTTCGGGCAATGACATCGCGCCAGCGCTGCGCACGGTATTGGGGGAACTCGATCGCGCTTACCCGGCCATGATTGATGACCTTAAAGGCCGAATGTTGGAGCGCTTGAAGCACGGCGATGCAGCAAATCTCGGTGAGTTGGTGGAACGGGCCACGCGAATTGCAGGACATGGCGGAGACGACCTCAAGCTCCGGGGCTTCATTACGAGGCTTGCCGAGTTCGATGGGTCGCTCGAGGGCATGGCAGACATATGCGGGCTCGTGATGGGCAAGCCCGTCACGACCTGGCACGATCTTGAACCGAGCCGCGCAGCCATGCAGCTTTCGGAATATGCCTACCGGTTCCGCCGCGTGGAGCTGTTTGGCAACAACGGTCAGCAACCCACCCAGACCGCAGTAATGGTGATGGCGGGGGTCGGGTCGACCGAGAGAAGCGTTGTGCGCCGAGCACAAATCGCGACCGAAGCGCAGAAGCGGCTCGAGCCTCTCCTCGACGAGATCGGCAAGACGCTGGACACCGCACAGCTTGAACCCGACATGGTGCTCGCCGTGATCGCGGAACTCGCCCAGCGCCACATCCAGGATGATGGGGAGCGCGACGTTACGGCCACCCTCAGTAAGGAGAAGGAGGCATGACGGAGCAGGCGATGCATGTGTTGGGACTTTCCGGCGGGCGGGACAGCGCTGCGCTTGCCGTTTGGATGCGCGATCACCGGCCCGAACTCGACGTGCAGTATTTCTTCACCGACACCGGCAAGGAACTTCCTGAAGTCTACGATTATCTGGGACGTCTCGAAGGGTTCCTCGGCAAAACCATCGAGATGCTCAACCCGGGGCGGGATTTCGATTTCTGGCTGACCGAGTACGGTCATTTTCTGCCCTCCCCGCGCACCCGCTGGTGCACCCGGCAGCTCAAGATCCAGCCATTCCAGAAGTGGCTCAAGCCCCATCTCGATGCAGGGGTCGAGGTGCATTCCTACGTTGCCATCCGGGCGGACGAACCGAGCCGGTCAGGTATGATCGCCACGCACCCCAACATGCACGTCCACTTCCCTCTCAGAGAAGCCGGGCTCGACAAAGCATCGGTCATCGGATTGCTGGAGAACTCCGGTTTGGGTCTTCCGGACTACTACCGCTGGCGCTCGCGCAGCGGCTGCACGTTCTGTTTCTACCAGCAGAAGATCGAATGGGTCCGCTTGATGCGTGAGCACCCAGATGCTTTTGAAGAAGCCAAGCGCTACGAGAAGTCGGCGATCGAGCACGGATCGCCGTTCACATGGACAGCCAATGAAAGCTTGGACGAACTTTCCCGGCCCGAAAGAGTGTCGGAGATCGAGCGTCAACATGAACAACGCAGGGCGCAAGCTCGTGCGCGACGTATGCCGAACCTCTTACGAGCGCGCCTTGCCGATGCGGGTATCGACGAGGCCCTGGAGGAAGACGAAAGCGGCTGCCTCGTTTGTCACAAATAGCCGCTTTCTTTGCGTTCTAAATTCTCGGTGCCGCGCCTCTTGGGGTAATACGTTATTTACAATGGCTCGAAAATGCGCTCACGAAAATGATTCAGTAACTAGTTGAGGTAGAATGTTCACAGTAACTGCCAGGACCGTCCTCGAACTTGGTGCTGAACTGATCTCATCTGACGTTATCGCCTTTTACGAGCTGATCAAAAACGGCTTCGACGCTGGGTCCAAAAATGGCGTGGCGATTCGCTTCGAGACTTTACTCACTCAAAAGGCGGCGCAGGCTGCCTTGCGAATAAAAGTTGATAGTGTCGCAGTATTAAAAGAGAATGTTGAAGAAGCTCTAGAACATAATGCTCCTAAAGCCCTCGTCGAGGCTTTCACCGGCGAACTTGCGAAGGCAAAAACGCTTTCAGCGGCGCAAGCAATCGTGTCACGGGCACCTTCCAAGTACAATCGCGTCATTGTGGAGGACACCGGGAGCGGAATGTCAGCAGGCGATCTCCAAGATGCCTTTCTCGTAATTGGCACTTCATCGCGCAGAACGGACGTAGAAGCTGCTATCAAGACGGGGGCGGACGATGCTCCCTACCTTGGTGAAAAAGGAATTGGCCGTCTCTCTGCCATGCGGTTGGGCGATACACTAGCGGTCATCAGTGCGACCAAAGATGATACGCACTACAATCTTCTGCAGATCGATTGGAACGATTTTGCGAAGCCTGAGGCTATGCTCAGCGAAATCGACATTGAACCTGAGCAGGGGGACGAAAAGGACGACGAGATTTATCACGGGACTAAGCTCGTGATCGGCAAACTGCAGGCGTCCTGGTCATTCGAAAAGGTCTATGAGCTTTGCCAATATGATTTTGCGCGGCTTATTGATCCGCGGATGCCGCAGAAAAAGCGACCAAAGGTCACCGTGTTCTTCAACGGTGAGCGGGTAAGTATTCCAAGGATGCCAAAATCTATTCTCGACGCTGCGCACGCCCGTATTGAGGGTCGCCTCGAATACCAAGATGGCGAACCGATATTGACCTGTACTGCGGAAATACGCGATCTGGGCTTTGAGCACCCTGTCTACACCGAGACTTATGTCTTGGGCTTGAAAGAAATGGAAAGTACGTTCGGTGAAGAGCTCGGTGAGACCTTCGATGAAGCGTTGCACGGTCTTGGGCCGTTTAAGTTCGATATGAACTGGTACAATCGGCGCCGACTCAGCCGCGCGGATAGCACCGGAACCACGATGTCGTTGCGCGATCAGCAAAACCGTTGGTCCGGCATCATGCTCTTCCGCAATGGATTTCGCGTTTTCCCATACGGCGAGGATCGGGACGACTGGCTCGATCTCGATCGAAAAGCCCTGCGACGTAGCGGCTACTTGCTCAACAAAACCCAGTTCATCGGTCGTGTTTCTATATCACGGACTCGCAACTCAAAGCTCATAGACCAAACCAACAGAGAAGGGCTCCGTGAGAATAACGAGCAGCAAATATTTCTAGAAATGCTCCGTTGGGTTATCCAAGACGCGCTTGGTGATGCAATCGCTACGACTGAGCGCGAATACAAGATCGATAAAACCGAGATAGTGGGCGCTGCCGACCGCCTGAAGGAACTCGAAAGCCGTGTTAAGAATGCAGTAAGCGGTTTGAAGCGGGTCGTACCAATTGACGAGATGGATAGCGTCGACGAGGTCCAGCATACGCTTCGAGAGCTTCTCGCCTTTGCAGCATTGCTCCGCTCCCGCATTGATGAAGCGGAAAAGGAAGGGCGGCGCCTTCTTGATATGGCAGGCGTGGGACTGATGGTGGAAGTGGTTGCGCACGAGCTCGCCCGGTCATCGGAAAATGCTCTGAGCGTTCTCAAGGGGCTAGACGACGAAGGTATGCCCGACGATGTTCAAGCGCAGCTTTCCACGCTGCAATCGGCGTTAAAATCGCTTGGCAAACGCATTCGAATTCTCGATCCAATGAGCGTGTCCGGCCGCCAAACTCGTGAAACATTCGATCTGAAGGCGCTTGTTTCAGAAATCGAGGAAGCCCACTTCACACAATTCTCACGCCATAAAATCACGGTCGTTCACAACGGCGACAAAGGGGCAGTGCGTGTTCATGCCGTTCGCGGAATGATTATCCAAGTCCTTGAAAATCTGATTTCAAATTCCGTACATTGGCTCGATGTGCGCGCCAAACGCGATGCCAGCCTTGAACCAGAAATACGGATTTCGGTCGTCTCCCATCCACCGGCCATCGTATTTGAGGATAACGGACAGGGTATTAGTCTGGAGAACGCGGAAAAGGTCTTCCACCCGTTTTTCTCATTAAAGGACAAGCGCAGAAGGCGCGGGCTCGGTCTCTTCATCGCCCGCGAAATTGCGAAATATCATAAGGGTGATCTAACTTTGTCCGACCACATTGACGAAGGCACCGGCCGATTGCATCGCTTTATATTGGAACTACCCGAAGAGGCAGCTCGATGATGAACCTTCAAGAAGTGCTTAATGCAAGGGGCATAAAGAAGGTTCTAGTGGTCGATGACTGTATTGATGAAATTCCACTAGCTAATGACCTCGTCGGAGTCGAAGACGCGTGGGCGAATTTTCACGATGACTGGAACGAAGACATCGAGGCCGTCATAAGCAGCGCGTATTTTGGAGATCTCGAAGAACCCTTTCAGCTCCGCCAAGACGACACTTACATTGCCGCTCTCTGGATGAAGCAAGATGAACTGGGCGAAAACATTCGCCCGCTATTCGAGGACTACAATTCAAAACAACGGCACGACTTGAAGTCTGTCAACGCACTTGAAGGCTACCTCGCAGATTTAGGACTAACGAGCGAGCGACGCGGACGCGATTTTGTTGATGCTGCTCTAGAAGCCGATTTGATCGTCATAGATTTGTTTCTCGGCGCTGCTCAAGATGACGACGCGTCCAAATTGTCAAAAGATAGATTAAGAGAAACCGTTGAGCAAAGGCAGGCAGATATGCCTCCGGTCCTGCTATTTTCCAACAGTAGCCGTCTGACTGAAAATCGGGGCGTCTATCGAGACGAAGCCCAACTGCTCGAATCTGGATTTCGTATTCTCAGAAAGGACGAGCTCGAAACCCCTGCTCCTCTCCTTCGGCAGTTGGAGAGACTAGCTGAAAGACAAGACGAAACAAAGCTCCTCGCGCGCTTCTTTTACGCTCTCAATCGAAGCATGGAGCAGGCAGCACAAGATACGCTCACAAAGATGCGCGGACTTGGACTGTCCGATCTGGCGCAAATTCGCCAACTACTGTTAGAGTTTGAAGGGCGTCCGATGGGTGGTTATTTGGTCGACGTGTTTGACCGCGTCTTGCAGCATGAAATTGAATCGCAAAGCGAAATCATTGACGCAGCGATTGAGCTTAATAGGTTCGATAGAGCAAACTCGGGGCCCCCATATATCGCCAGCCCAATGCGGTTCCAGGAAGTCGTCAAACGAATGACTGCGCAGGCTCCGGAACGACTACCGCTTGGAGGTAGCGGGGATTTCCCTTTGACTTTTGGCGATGTTCTGTTTCGGGCCGCAAACGAAATGCAGGACGCGTTGGCGGACGCTGCGTTGGAAGAAGCCGAAAGCGGTGTTTCTGGAGGCACGTTAACGCTCGATGCAGAGTCGTCGTATCCAACCGTTGCACAGGTTGAGACTGGCGATCTGCTTCTAGTAGTTACCGCGGCCTGCGATCTAGCTCGCGGCGATGCAGAATCCATTTTACTACTTAAAGGTAAGGCAAAACCGATATCCGAGGATAATTGGCTCTATAAAGGCGTCAGAAGCCCTGCGCTCGATATTGGTGGTAATCTTTATCGAGTAGATTGGAATCTACTCCAATACGAAACGATGCCGCTTGCCGCGGCGACAACTCTCTATCGCGAGGAATCGCTTATTCGGATTGCCCGATTGCGCGAACAGCATGCACTAGAGATTCAGCAGAAGCTATTGTCGTCATTGGGACGGGTTGGCCTCCCGGCGCATCTTCCAGCCGTCCTCCCGCTTGATGTCCGGGCATTCTACTACTCGGACAAGTTAGAGCTCACGCCTCTCGATACGCCGGACATACAGAGTGAGAGTATGTGCTTTGTCGGACGAGATGCCAAATCGAACCAAGTCGCGAGGGTCGTCTTGTCCGAGACGGGGTGCGACCAGCTCATTGGCCAGCTTGACAACGTCGATCAAAACTTAGTTGCGCCCAACGCAAAAAATTCAATCGAAGTTCTTAAATCAACCAACAGTTTATATGAAATACTCGAGCACGGGATTGAATTAAAAGGACTGAAGCCAGGACACAAGGAGCCCTGTAAGGTGAACACCAAGCATGGAGAATTACCTCTGGTCACGGTAGTCTGGAATGGCGAGCCATTGCCAGCAAACGTTACTAAGAACGATGCGCTCGCCAAGGGGCTTGTCTTGACAGTTGGATCACGAGAAAGTGGCTTTTGAACCTTGTGTGGCATTATCATTTGCTGTTCGCCGATTTTTTAGAGCGTCATAGCGCAACGATAGAAGCTCCGCCTTAATTCTAGAGAAGTACGCTGGACCAACCTCTAAGCGCCGGTAATTACCACCGCAGGGTCGGGATCGCGCGCTCCCATCGGTCCATGGCAGAAGTCTACAAGATCTCGCTTCGCAATGTGGCGAGCCGCTCAGAACATATCTCGTGCACCACTCTACCAAGTTCCTCGACCTGCTCACCAAGCCATTCGAGCTCTTCCTTCGTTATGCGGTAGTGCTTTGAATAGCGGGCCTTGACGTAGGCCTCTTTGAGCTTCTCGAACCGCGCTCGATCCCGGCGGGTGTCGCGGGGCCAGACATACGTCAGTCGCGGATCGATCCGCTCGGCCTGGGTGCGGAGAAAGCCAAGGTTGTGTACGTGGGGTGTGTAGAAAGTGCAGACCAGCAGGACCGTATGATACAGCCTCTCACACGACTGGTGGAGGATGAAGGCTGCTTCTTTTGTACGCCCCTCTTCCCAAAGGCCACGCGCGGTCTTGAGATAGACGAGTGCACTTGGATACCACTCATCGAAATACTCTTGCGCCATCGCGAGTGCTTGCTCAGACGTCTTTGGCTTAGGCTTATGCAGTTCGGTGTCGTCCGCCTGGTAGAGCGCCACCCCGTCCTTCGCGACGTCCATGAAGAAATACCGCCCGTGCGCGAGCCCGTCGTTCACTTCCTGCAGAGTGTGGACGATAAAATTGACTGGCGTGTTGAGCGTTTTGGTGACGCCGTATTCGCGCATCAGCCGGTCATCGAGCTTGGACCAGTACTTGATGCGATCGACCAGGCGCTTGTCGTTGACGATGACGAGCAGATCGTAATCGGATTGGTAGCCCTTGGCAGTATGGGGTTCATCGACCCATGTTCCGCGCGCGTAGCTGCCGTAGAGAATGACCTTCAGAATGCGCCCGGCCTTCTTCCAGTCATGCTTGGCCAGCGCGAAGGCGTCATCGAATTCTTCGAAGATCAGCTGCACCACGCGCTCAAGCTCGCGCTGTTTTTGCGGTGGCAGATGATTGAGTTCGGTGCGCATGACACAACCTCTAGCAAGCAGTTGGAATAGTTGCACCTATAGACTGGCGCAGCGGCATTTCGCCCTGCTCCAGAGCGCACCTCTGCTCTCACCCAACCGAAACATTTGACTAAGGTCTGCGCGTCTTCGCGCGCGAAGTTGCCGTGAATACATCGAAGCGCGCTTCCAATGGACTATTGCCCATTTCCCTCTTCATCATGTGCTGGCTCCAGACGAATGAGCTCATCGGACAGGTGCTTTCCCGTTTCCATTCTGCGTGCCAGCGCCTCGACGAGATGACTGAAGCGTTTCTCGGCGTCGGCGCGTGCTGCCGCAGAGGCACCGGCGCCGAGTGCAGGCGTGACTTCAAGCCAGCGCCTCAGGTACAGAGCAAACGCCTCGTTGCCGACCTCGACGTGATAGTCGAGCTTGTCGATCTGCCGCGAAATCCGGTCGAGGCGCCGACTGAATGCCGCCTCGAGTCTCTCAGACCCGTCGGGCGACAGGAACGAAGCGATCGCCGCTTCCACCAACGAAGCCTGCGATACCCGCTTGCGCCCAGCAAAGTCGGCGAGTTGCCGCGAGAGAGCGGGCGGCAGGCGGAAAGTGTGCTTGATGCGGTTGCCCTTGCTCACAATTCGATCCCGTCATCGGGATCGAGCGCCGCCCGCTGTGCATTCGCGCGCATCTGGTCGGCGATCCGGCGGTTTCTACCCGCCTCTTCGTCATCGCGCCGGTCGTCGAAGTCGAATTCATTGCGCGGTGGCGGTGGCGCGGGCGCTATATCCTCATGCTGGGGTAGTTCGGGCTCGCGCCGGACACCGCCATCGGCAACCGTGTCGCGATCTTCCGGCTCAGCGGCATCCGACGCGACAAGCGGTTGCTTGGGTGCGCGCGCAATCACCCCTTCCCATTCTCCGGCGCCGGGCTGACTGGGCGATTGTTTGGCCACCGGCGGCGGCTTGACCCGTTTCGCCAATCTGGGATCGGCATAATAGCGCGCCTTCTTCGCCCGGATCGGATGCGCGCCTGCAAGCATCACAATCTCGTCGGTATCGGGCAACTGCATGATCTCGCCCTGGGTAAGCAAGGCCCGGGCGGTTTCGCTGCGCGAGACCATCAGATGACCAAGCCATGGCGAGAGCCTGTGCCCGGCGTAATTCTTCATCGCGCGCAGTTCGGTAGCGGTGCCAAGCGATTCAGAAATGCGCTTCGCCGTGCGCTCGTCATTGGTCGCAAAACAGACCCGGACATGACAATTGTCGAGGATCGCATTGTTCTGACCGTAAGCCTTCTCGATCTGGTTGAGCGATTGCGCGATCAGGAATGCCTTGATGCCGTAGCCTGCCATGAAGGCAAGCGCGCTTTCGAAGAAGTCGAGACGGCCGAGCGCCGGAAACTCGTCAAGCATCAGCAGCAATCGGTTGCGGTCCGATCCTTCGTTCAGGTCTTCGGTCAGGCGGCGGCCCAGCTGGTTGAGAATGAGCCGGATGAGCGGCTTGGTGCGGCTGATGTCGGACGGCGGCACGACGAGATAGAGTGTGACGGGGCGCGCCGGATCGACGAGATCGGCGATCCGCCAGTCGCATTGCCGCGTGACTTTCGCGATCACCGGATCGCGGTAGAGGCCGAGGAAGGACATGGCGGTTGAGAGCACGCCTGATCGCTCGTTTTCCGACTTGTTGAGCAGTTCGCGCGCGGCGCTCGCCACGACCGGATGGACGCCTTCCTCTCCCAGATGCTGCGTAGCCATCATTGCAGTGAGCGTCGTCTCGATCGAGCGTTTCGGGTCGGACAGGAACGACGCCACTCCGGCCAGGGTCTTGTCGGGCTCGGCATAGAGGACATGGAGGATCGCTCCGACCAGCAAGGCATGGCTGGTCTTTTCCCAATGGTTGCGCCGTTCGAGTGAGCCTTCGGGATCGACCAGCACGTCGGCGATGTTCTGCACGTCGCGCACTTCGTTAATTCCCCGCCGCACTTCCATCAGCGGATTGTATGGCGCCGAGGCTTCATTGGTCGGATCGAACAGCAGCACGCGGCTGAAACGCGAACGAAAGCCTGCGGTGAGGTCCCAGTTTTCGCCTTTGATGTCGTGAACGATGGCCGAATGCGGCCAGGTCAGCAGCGTCGGGACAACGAGCCCCACGCCCTTGCCGCTGCGGGTTGGGGCGAAACACAGCACATGCTCGGGTCCGTCATGCCGTAAATAGAGATTGGCATGGCGACCAATCACTGCGCCTTTGCCGCTGAGTAGCCCTTCGCGGGCGATCTCGGAGCGGGTTGCCCAGCGCGCGGAGCCATAGGTTGCGCTGGTCCGGGCCTCCCGGGCACGCCAGACCGACATGGCGATTGCCACAACCACCGCAATCAGACCGCCCGATGCGGCGATCATCCCGCCGGTTTCGAATATTCGCGGAGCATAGGCCTCGTAGCTGAACCACCACCATAAGATCGAATATGGCGGATAGACCGGGTGACCAAACGCGGTGAACCATGCTGGACCGAGCTCTTGCTGGTAGCCGAGCGTTGCAGCAGTCCATTGGGTGGCCGCCCATATTCCAGCGAGCGTAAGCGCAAATACAGCCAGGATCTGGCCCCACAGGATCTTGGTTGCCGACACAGTCGCCTCCTTTCGTTCAATAACTGGAGGCAGTTGTAACGCCGGTATCAAGTTCGAATGCGTGTGATCGGGGTCCAGCGTAGCAAAAGAAGCAGGAGGAGGGGTCGTTGCAACACGGATCAATCCAGCGCGGCTAGCACGGAACCCACTTGCTGGACCCTGTGCCGGATAAGAGAACAAGGCTATGATTTGCCAATAAAACCCGACATGTTAAATCTTTCCAGTATCATGGTATCCGAGAGACCATCGACCACTCCTGCGATTGTCGTGCAGCTCTTGCTGGGCATGGCACTCTTTGGCAGTGCAACGCCGCTCAGCAAGTTAATCGGGCAGCAGTTTTCGGTCTTCACGGCATCATGCATGCGAATGATGATCGCTTGCCTGGTCCTTGCCCCATTCACGTGGCTGCTGACGAAAAGGTTTGGCAACGCGCAGCGGTCGGACTGGTGGGTGATTGTCGCGATCTCACTATTCGGGATGGTCGGTTTCACCGCAGCCATGCTTTTCGGCATGCGTCTCACCACAGGCGTGATCGGCTCCACGATCATGAGCGCAACACCGGCAGTGACTGCCGCCGCGGCCGTAGTTTTCTTCGGTGCCGCAATGAACTGGCGGACGTCGGGAGCACTGGCCCTTGCGGTCGCGGGGATAGTAGCAATCAATCTGCTGCGAACCGAAGGAGGCGGCGCTACGGAAGCTCCGATCCTTGGGGCAGCGCTTGTCGCAATGGCCGTGTGTTTTGAAGCTGCCTACACCTTGCTTTCTCGGAAACTGTCCGACGGAATAAGCTCCCTGGAAGCTACGCTGGCAGCCTCGTTGATTGCTGCGTTGGTTTTTGTTGTTCTGGCTATTGTTTTCGACCCCCAACCGTTCGATTTTTCCGACGTAGGTCAGACGGGGTGGTTTGCGGTAGCATTCTGGGGCGCGGCTACAGCGGCGCTTGCTCCTGTTTTATGGTATAATGGTGCCCGCAAAGCGCCGGGAGCACACACGGCAGGTGCTATGGCGGTCATGCCCCTTAGCGCACTTATGCTATCTTATTTGTTGCTCGGCGAGCCCTTTCGCTGGTCTCACCTCTTGGGCTTTGGGTTGGTTTTCTCAGGGCTTGTTCTGATGATAGTCGAGCATTCGAAGTCGGCAGATTAGGCTCCGGACCGATAAAGGGATTCTCAGAGCCGCCTTAATGTGATCGCGCGGCGCGCCCCCAGCAAGTTGCGCGCAAACTTGACGCGCTTTCCTGCCGTGCTGCCAGACCATTCTCGACGAGAAAACCGCCGCGCCGTTCGAGCGCCTTGCTCATATTAAATGGCGATCAGCCTACTGCTTCAGTGTCTAACCTTTGTTATCATAGAGGATTTTTGCGACGACCGGAGAAACTATCATCGCGGTGCGAGCGTTACTCCGCTGTGATCAAGTCTCTCTTGGTCAATTTCAGTCGGAAAGGAGTTATCACGATGTCGCATGAAAACGTAAGGAGCAGCGATCTGATTGGCAGCGACCGCGTCGAAGGAACGGCAGTCTATGGATCCGATGGCGACAAGATTGGTACTGTCGAAAGTGTCCTGATCGAAAAACGCAGTGGTCAGGCCCGTGACGTCGAGATTTCGGTGGGCAGCTTCCTTGGTATGGGCGGCGAGTTGCACAGCCTTCCTTGGGAGAAGTTCGACTACAATACCGATCTGGGTGGCTATCAGCTTGACGTGACCGAGGATCAGTTGAAGGGCGCGCCAACCTATAAGGAAAGCGAGCGCGACACCGCTTATGACCGCGATTACCAGACGCGGTCGTACGACTATTGGGCGGTCACACCTTACTGGTGACGAAAGCCACGCACTTCGCGCGTACGAAGTGCCGAGAAGCATATTGAGTGGAGACAAGGAGCAGATACCATTCCGGCAAAATCGAAAGCCCAGCAAAAAGCCGCAGGAGCAGCTCTGTCCGCAAAGCGCGGCGATACCAAGGTGAGCGATCTGCAAGGCGCTTCGAAAGACATGTACGACTCGATGAGCGAGGACGAACTTGAGGATTTCGCCAAGGGCGAGCGCCAAGGGAAACCCGAGCATGCCGACAAGGATGATTGATTGTCGGTATCGCCGTACTGGAGCTTTGTCGATTAGGCGAACGCTCGGTATGTGATACAAGGAATTGGTTCCGCGCGTCCTGACCCAAGACTCTGTTCGAGAGACTAGAGAGGCTTTAAACAATGGCGGAGGCTCACGCGGTCCGCTTCGATGAAGCATTGGATATGCCGGAAGGCATAATTCTGGACGTCATGCGATGCTGGCGCGATGCCAAGGATCATGGCGAAGCGGTTCAGCCCTACATATACGAGACACTGGCGCGGCATCGGCTTGAAATTCTCGTCCCGGTTTTTGATAGCCTGATGACTCTTTGCGAAGCGGCTATGAAACGATCCATTGTTGCTGGCGAAGATGGCGATCGAAGCGTCGACGAAACCGCTCTGATCGATATGCTTGTCGATCCCGAAGACGCGCGAATTTATATCGGCCGCACTCAAGAAGATCGCATTTTGTTGAATTGCGCTTTGCGTTCGACACGATTGATGATGGAGCAGGCAGTCGCGGGGATATCGACAGGCCGCCCACAGCAATATTAAACCAGAGCTGTGGGCGTATGGTCAGCGCCGCGTCCCTTCCAAAATTTCCGCCGAAAATTTGCATCTCACATGTCACACGATCCGGAACACTTCTCCCGTGCCGGTATCGCGGTAGAGATCAACTCGCTCCCCATCCCAATGATAATCGAGATGCCGACCCTGGATCGCATGTGCGACGAGGTCGGGATAGAACAGGCCCGCGCATTCGCCGCCATCGCGACGCACACTCGGATAGGCCACGCCGTTCGATCCGCCTGCCCGTAATCGCCCTCCCAGCGTTTGGCTTGCCGAATAGTCGTTCGGATCGACGGCTTCCTTAAACCGTCCGTCACCCGCGCGGAGATCATGCAGCCGCGCATCTATGTCCATCACGATCTCGCGGAATTGCGATGTCCAGCCCGCAGCTTCGTTCGTGCGCGCCATGAAGCGGCTATGATGATGGATGGTTTCGAGCAGCGCGACCTCGAAGCTATTGCCCGCATAGAGCACGCCATAGCTGCCATCACTGAATCGCGTGGGCCGGTCTTGGCTGACATGCGTGAACGGCGCCATGAGATACGTCGCTCCCGGTCCGCCGACACGGCGCTCTTGCGGCACGAGGTCGAGATTGCCGATATTTTCCATTAATCTCGGATTGGTCTTTTGCTCTGCAGATATGAGCAGCGGCCAGTCGGCGGGATCGGCAATATCCTCGAACAGATCGATCGGCGGGTGAATGCTGCGGATGATACGGACCGCGCCTTGCCATTCGATGGTGGAAACCGGGACCGTGTCGGGATCGATCACCAGCCGCCACGCTCGGCGTCGAGATAGCGGCGCACCCGCATCAGATCGGTCAGTTCGCCGCCCAGCATGATATCGAGCGCGGAGCGACCCTGAAAAGCGCTATTGGGTGCCTTGATCCAGTCATACGCGCGCCGTGTCTCACGAAACATATAGCGCAGCACCTTGTGGATACCGATCAGGTTGGACAATCGCGCCTTGCTGTCGCGGTCGATCCGGCCAGGCTGACCGTCGGCTTTCCAGCGGCGGTAAGACCGCACGGTGACGTCGAGCAGTGTGGACGCTTGTTCGTCGGTCACGTCCCATTTTTCGAACAGGTTTACCACCGCACGAAACATCGCCGCGGCCTCGTCATCGGTAATCGGCACGGGCCGGAAATCACGGATCGTGGTGTCGACCGGTTGAAATGCAGTCATCGTGATGCTCCTATATGGCATCATATAGCGCATATAGTGCCATTTGGCAAACCTCATCCGTCATTGTTGGGGCCTGTGGCCTGCATTTCAACTCTTTCAAATCCTGACCCTAAGCTGGGGGGACGGGGGCGAACCATGTGAGAGGTTTGCAAGCAGGCGTTGCGGGCATCGACCAGCGCCAAGAGCGGAAAGACGAAAAGCGCCAAGCTCTCGGCGATCAAACAGCCGTCTCGTAGGCATCGTGGACGATGTGAGTCTCTACTGCGACGTGCAGCACGTAGAACCGCTGCCATTTTCCCGCGCCTCCTGAATGGGCGGGCATGGCACATCCCCATAAGAGCAGAAGACGCAGCAGTCTCCGGCCAGCGGCTTCAGCCTTTTGTGGCAATGCGGGCACTTGTAGAAAAACCAGCATGCGTTTGTCGGCATGGTTTCGGTCGTGAGCGCTACGCAACAGGGGCACGTGATCGTGGAAACAGTCTGCATCACGCTCCTCCGAGCGCGCATTAGCGGTTGTTCAATAAAGCTCCATAGCGCGGACAGGCCGATCATCGTCGTGGCAATCAGCAACACCAGTCGCGTAGCGCCGTTATGGACAGGCTTTTCACAGCCATTACCATGCGCTGGGCTTCATGGACCGCGCGCTGGAGGTCGTCGGAGTTGCGCAGCGCTGGCGCAACGAGAGGATTGAGCAACCTGTTGTCTGGAAATTCTGCTGAGAGGGGGTCATGCATCCTGGCATTCCCATTTGATGTAGGCCTTTGTGTCGGAGGCCCATTTCTCGTCGATCTCGACCAGCACGGCGCTGACCAGCCGCAGGAGGGCGTCTTCGCTTGGAAAGACCCTGACCTTGACGGTGCGCCGTTTCAGCTCCTGCTGGACGGACCGCTCGATCGGGTTTGAGGTCCGCAACCGTTTGCGATGGTGTTCGGCTAGGGTGAAGACAGCGAGGGCTTCGGGGACGTTTTTCTCAAGCCAATCGGCCAGCTTCGACGCGGTGTCGCGATAGCTGGCGACCAGCTCGGCCAAGGCGGTTTCGGCCTTGGCGAGGTCGTCCGCCGTCCAGATCGATTTCAGCTGTCTGCCGATGCGTTTGCGGATCTCGACGTTTGGCGCGTGGTGGATGGCGTTCCGGGCGAGGTGAAACTGGCAGCGCTGCCATGTCGCGCCGCCGAGCACGGCACGACGGGCGGCGCGCAGACCGCTGTGGTCGTCCGAGACGATGAATTCGACCCCGCGCAGCCCACGCGCGACCAGGCTTTCGAGGAAGGCCCGCCAGTGGACCTCGGCCTCCGCCAGGGCAACCGAGACGCCCAGAACGCGCCGGCGCTCGTCAGGGCCGATGCCGATGGCCGAGAGCACGGCGACATCGCGCACAATCCCGCCATGGCGCATCTTCTCATAGCGCGCATCGAGGATGAGGTATTTGATCTCGCCGAGCGGGCGGTCGCGCCAGGCCTGCAATTCCTCGTCGAGCATCTTGGTGGCGCGGCTGACCTGCGAGGACGACAGGCTTTCGATCCCGAACTCGCGCATTACCGCCTCGACCTCGCGGGTGGAGACGCCCTTGATGTACATCTCGGCCACCGCCAGCATGACGGCCCGGACCGAGCGGCGCCCGCGCTCCAGCGATTGCGGGTAGAACGGCTCCCCGTCATGCCCGGCCGTCTTGGGCACCTGCACGTGGACCGTGCCTACGGGCGTATCGATCCGCTTGGGCTTGTAGCCGTTGGCATAGCCCTGACGCTCCGCTGTGCGCTCGTAAAGGCCCGCGCCGAGAAAGCGCTCGCGCTCGATCTGCATCGCCAGCTCGAAGGCCCGGGCAAACACCGAGGCGATGTCGCCTGGCCCATGCTCAATCAACTGTTCCAAGACTGCCTCAAAGGCCGTATCCTTCTGTCTGTCCATTCTTTCTGCTCCATGGTTGTGTTCCAACTCCATGGAATACCAGATTGGACCGCCTCTGCTGGGGCTCGCCCCAGCAGAGGCGCATCGCACCCGCCTCAAACGAATTTCCAGACGTCAAGTTACAGTACCGAGAAGCTTCTCGATCATGCTGCGGCTTTCCTTGTTATTTGGGCGAGTTCCGGACTGCAGCTTGAGCAATTTGCAAGACTGCGGCGAGGTGGATCTCCGTCAGACATGCGTGGTGCGATTTTCTGATGCAGAACCCGGTTATGTTGTGAGCGCCGCTTGAGCGAGCGGTATGAAGCAGGATCGTCTTCCACTCTGCGGGAACTGAAGCGTAGTTACGCGAGGGAAAGGGTGCCGATAGCGAGCGCTCCTATAGTGCCGCCCCGATGCTCTGCTGCCATTAGCGCCTCCACGACCTACCCTGCCCCCGAAGCGGGCGCGGGCGAAAAATACTTCTGGTATTTATCTGGCTCTCCGTTGTGCTCGTCAGCGTCGGCCGGCGGAACGCCTTTACCGGTGATGTTTGGCCATCTGGGAGCAAAAGTGGCGTTCAGCTCCAGCCACTTTTGCGGCCCCGACTCGGTATCCGGGAGAATGGCTTCGGCGGGGCATTCCGGCTCACATACACCGCAATCAATGCATTCGTCCGGATTGATCACCAGCATCGTCTCGCCGGCGTAGAAACAATCGACCGGGCAAACCTCGACACAATCCATGTATTGGCATCTGATGCAGTTCTCGGTCACTACATAGGTCATCGGCGCCGCCGAAAAGGGGCGACCAGCCGGTCGCCATTTATGTTCAGTGGCATATCCGAACGAAGAGCATTTACCAGTATCACTTCGCTCGTGCTCAAAGCGTCGCGCTTGTTTCTGATCTTATCATAGCACTCTTCCGCGTAGCCACTGTCGGGTGCCTTACCTTCCGGACGACCGATTTCAGCAGCTCTATTTCGTCAAATTCATCTTGCAATGGACCTCTCCTAATCGGGTTTCCTTTTTTGCTGGTTTTGTGCTCGGCAACTGCGCGAACCCGGACAGGTCGCGCAGCCCTTCTTCAGGTACCAGGCGAACCCCACGAGCCCGAGAATCACGAGAGCGCCACCGATGGCGGGCCAGGTTGGAAAGACGGTGGCCAAGGACACGCCCGACAGCAACAGCAGTGGCAGCCCACAGCATAGAACGTGAAGTGCGCTCAGTGCCACGATGGTGAAGCCCATGGGTGGCTTCGCGCTGTGATCCGTCGTATCGGACGTATCAATCTCGTTGCGTGATGAGTTCATTCTAGGCTCAGGACTCGTTGATCGAGCCAGAAGATGACGGTTGCGGCGATGCAGATGGCGGACATGAAGGTGTGGGCGCAGCGGTCGTAGCGGGTATGGATGCGGCGCCAGTCCTTGAGTTTGCCGAACATGTTTTCGACCCTGTGGCGCTGGCGATAGAGGGTCCTGTCGTGCGGAATCTGGACCCTTCGATTGGCCTTTGACGGGATACAGGCTGTGATCCCGCGGTCGGCCAGAGCGGCGCGGAACCAGTCGGCATCATAGCCCTTGTCGCCAAGCAGTGCGCTGGCCTTGGAAAGCGCGTCGAGCATCAGCGCCGCGCCCTTGAAGTCGCTCATCTGGCCTTCGCTGAGCAGCATGACGAGAGGCCGCCCCTGGCCATCGCAGACCGCATGAAGGTTGGAGTTCAGGCCGCCTTTGGTGCGTCCGATACGTCTGGGAAGAGCCCCTTTTTTAAGAAGCTGGCAGCTGTTCGGTGAGCTTTGAGATGCGTGGCATCGATCATCAGCTGATCCGGCTTGCCGCCCTTGGCGGCGAGCGCGGCAAAGATCTTGTTGAACACGCCCAGCCGGCTCCAGCGGATGAACCGGTTGTAGATCGTCTTGTGCGGACCATACTCGCGCGGCGCATCCCGCCAGCGCAACCCATTCCTGATTACGAAGATGATCCCGCTAATGATCCGACGATCATCGACCCGCGGCACTCCATGCGCCAGCGGGAAATACGGCTCGATCCGGCGCATCTGCGCCTCCGACAACCAGAACAGATCACTCACAACAACGCCTCCTTAGGGTTGCCGGTGGAGCCGAAGGCGTGCGGAGCACAATCAGATTAGCGAGCCCTGGGGAATCCCTTCAATGGGTCCTGAGCCTAGGCTCCCGACATGGTTGTACTTGGATGCAACAGGCGCAGTGTATGGCTCAATGATTTGTATGCACCAGGAGCTTTGGTTTCGATTCTCGGCAGATCCTTAATAGGTCCTGTAGCGGCTACAGATGCAAGGCCTAAATTTCAGATCTGTGCGGAAGTTACAGGCCCGAATGGCCGTCAGCTTGGTAGCTAAGGTCCGAGTTATGCCATGCTTCTGAGCGAGCCCCGAGCTTTGATATCGCGTTAAGTAACCATCGTGGCCCGGCTAGGATGGAAGATGCGGGGAGGTCGGCGCGGAGCGGATGTTGGCGGCCTTGCGACCCTGGCACGCGCGTCCTTCGGCACTTTGCAGTATCTCGGGCTCATCGGACATGCGCTCGATTAAGGGGCAGTCGGTGGATTTCTCTTTGTCGCAGCTGACCACCAGCTCCTTAGCACTGACGCCATGAGACGGAGATCCGCAAGCTTTGCTTGAACATCTTGAAGATGCGAAGCCGTCACATCGCGGACTTCAGCACAAGAGCAGTCCCGCTCGTCGATCAGCCGCAGCAACGCTTTCACTTCCGAAAGCGTGAAGCTAAGCACGCGGGCTTTCATGGCAAAGGCCAGCCGCTTCAGATGCTGCCATATCGACCATGACCACTCGCCGATTGAGCTGGATGAGGGATAACACCAGCCTTTTCGTAGTAGTGAATGGTTTCGATGTTGCAGCCAGTTTTCCGCGCCATCACGCCGATTCTGGGCACCAGATCCTGAAAAATGCCTCTGTCCACCATCGAGTTCGCCCTCAATCCTGTATTCCCTACAGATCCTACGCCTCTGGCAGGATGCTCGCAACACACAAGCTGTAACTGAGTCTGACCAGTCAGGCTGGAACATCGCAGGAGAACGGCAGAACAAATTTGGAAACCAACGGCGACCGGCACGTTCATGTCCTATGCGCAACGGAGCGGATCATGAAGAGTAACCTTATTCTCGACATTGGCATTGGCCTGGTCGCCGGTTTACTGGCCACAAAGGTGACAGAATATGCCCAGAAGGCGCTTTGGGCCGCTACGCCCGAGAAAACGAGACAAAGGGAACAGCGCGTTCGTCCTGGGCCGCCCTACCGCGTGGCGGCGGAAAAGTCGGCAAGTCTTGCAAATCTTGAGCTCGACAAACAGGATACGAAGCGTCTCGGGAAGGCCTTTCATTATGCCTCCGGCATCGGATGGGGTCCTGTCTACTGCCTGCTGCGCAGGACTTTCGGCATAAAGCCCCTAGGGGCGGGAGTGGCGACGGGTATGAGTATGTCGCTCATCCTCGACGAATTCCTGACGCCGGCGCTAGGCTTCAGCGCGCCGGACGAGGACTATCCCGCCGCAGCCCATGTCCGAGGGCTGCTGGGTCACCTCGTCTACGGCCTTGCGGTCGCGGGCACGGCCGAAGGGCTTTACCGCCTCACGCCAGCTCTCGCTGGACAAAATCGCTTGAACTAACGGAGGTCGGGAATCTTGCAGCTATCACTTGAGAAAAATCGTGCCATCGTAACGGGTGCCAGTTCCGGCATCGGCGAAGGCATCGCCCGGGCTCTCGCCGCGGCGGGAGCTTCTATCATCGTCAACTACCGCTCCGATAGGGAATCTGCCGAGCGGATCGCCAGTGAAATCCGGGAGACCGGCGGTCGAGCCGAACCGGTCCAAGCGGACGTCTCGAAGCCGGAGGATTGTGAGAAACTCTTCGATGCGGCGGACCGGCTGTTCGGCGGAGTCGACATCGTGGTCGCAAACGCCGGGATACAGCGCGATGCCGCCTTTACCGATCTCAGCTTGGAGGACTGGCGCAAGGTGATAGACGTCAATCTCACCGGGCAGTTTCTATGCGCCCAGGAAGCGATACGTCGCTTCCGTCAACAGGGGATTGATCGAGATCGATCCCCTGCGCTCGGGAAGGTCATCTTCACGAACTCCGTACACCAGGAGATCCCGTGGGCGGGACACGCGAACTATGCGACAGCCAAGGGCGGTCTCAAATTATTGATGGAAACCATGGCGCAGGAGCTCGCCTGTGAGAAGATCCGTGTCAACGCCATCGCTCCAGGCGCCATCAAGACCGATATCAACCGGGATGCTTGGGAAGACGAGGAGGCGCGCAGAAAGCTGCTGGAGCTGATCCCCTATCAACGCATCGGCGAACCAGAGGACGTTGGCCAAGCCGCCGTCTGGCTCGCCTCGGACGCGTCGGACTATGTTGTCGGAACGACGCTCTTTGTCGACGGCGGCATGATGCTTTACCCTGGCTTCCGGAAAGGGGGCTGATCGGTGCCTCGCGATGGCATCGGCGAACGGCTGTTCAGCTCTGAACCTAGAAGTGGCTATCTGCCGATCGAGGATTATGCCCTGATCGGAGACTGTCATGGCGCTGCGCTCGTAGGCTATGACGGCAGTGTGGATTGGTGGTGCCGGGAGCGCTTCGACGAAGAGCCGACACTCTGGCGCCTCCTCGACAAGCGCAAGGGACCCTGCTTCGGAATCGCACCCGCCGAAGGGGGCAAGGCCCGGCGGGCCTATTTGCCCGACACCAACATCCTGCGGACGGACTGGACGGTGCAAGATGGGCGCTTCACCGTCACGGATTTCCTCCCGGTCGGGCGTGCGCCGAATGCAGAGCCGGACGACTTCGTCACATTGTCCGCGCCGGGCTGGCTCGTAAGGATTGTCGAAGGACAAGAGGGGCAGCCGAGGGCGAGGATCAGGCTACAGGAAGCGGCGGAACCCTTCGAGCAAGCGCCTTCCGCCGAGGGCACCCATACGAACGACCAAACCTTCCAGCTTTACACATCGAGCGCTTGTCTCGGATCGCCGGGAGAGGTCGACCAAACAATCAGACTTGCGCCCGGAGAGCGGCATATCTTTGTGCTGGCCCCTTCGGCGGCTGCCGATGCAGATCCAGTCGGCGTGGCGGAGCAGCTCTTGCATGTTACCCGGACCTTCTGGCGAGAGTGGTGCGAGGGTTGCCAATACGGAGGCCAATATCAATCGAAGGTGCTGCGAAGCGCTCTAACACTCAAGCTTCTTACCTTCGCACCCACCGGAGCGATTGTCGCAGCGCCCACGTCGTCTCTGCCCGAAGAACCCGGTGGTGTGCGTAACTGGGATTACCGGTACAGCTGGCTGCGCGATTCGGCGTTCATCCTGCAGGCGTTGGCCGCTCTTGGCTTCGTCGGCGAGGCGCGCCGCTATTGCGAGTTTCTGCGCCTTTGCTGTGTGCAGACACTGCCCCATCTGCGGATTATGTATGGTGTCCGCGGAGAAACAGAACTTCCCGAGCGCACGCTTGAGCACCTCGACGGCTACGGCGGGAGTAGGCCGGTCCGCGTCGGAAATGCCGCTTACAACCAGCGGCAGGCCGACATTTATGGTGAGATCGCCGATTGGGCGCTTATGTATCATGCGCTCGGCGGACCGCTGGACGACACTCTGAAGACTATGGTTCGTTGCGCAGCGGACCATGTCGCTGCAAGCTGGCAGGAGCCAGACCAGGGGATCTGGGAGATGCGCGGCGAGCCGCGCCATCACGTACATGGCAAACTGATGGGCTGGGTGGCGCTTGACAGGGCGCTCCGGCTCCTTGGGCCCAACGACAGGTGGGAGACGGAGAAAGACGCTTTGCTGCAAGCGATCCTGAAAGAAGGAGTCGATCCCGATCAGGGGCTGACTCAGGCTTTCGGCTATCGCGAGGCTGATGCGGCGCTTCTGCTCACGCCGCAATTTGGTGCGCCGATCGACCAAAGCCTTATCGCACGCACGATCGAGTCGGTCGAAGAGCAACTGCGCAAAGGAGATTACGTCCTCCGGTACCGGACTCCGGACGGCGTTCCCGGCGGAGAGGGTGCCTTTCTGATATGCAGCTTCTGGCTTGTCGATGCTCTGCTGGCGATCGGGCGCGCTGACGAGGCCAGAAGCTTGTTTGAACGCCTGTCGGCGAAGGCCAATGATCTTGGCCTTTACGCCGAAGAAATTGCGCCTGCCAGTGGCTCCTTTCTCGGGAACTTTCCGCAGGGCTTCACCCACCTCGCTCTCATCAACAGCGCCATTCATCTTGAGCTTCACGAACGGGGGGGTGCTGAAGCTCTTACCGGCACGAATGCCGATCGGTCGAAGCGCGCTGCTGAGCACAAGCCCCTCCGCCGGAAGGGCTCACATCGCGGAACGCAGGCGTCCGTACTTGCGTTATCTAATTTCTGCCGACCCAGCGCCGGTATGTCCGACAACACATCGGGTCAGGCCGAATAACACCCCCAGTGCCGCAAATTTCACCCAAAGGAATGAACATGGCCACGAATTATGACCTTCTGATCATCGGAACCGGAACTGCGGCAATGGTCGCTGCCATGCGCGTGCGCGCCGAGGGATGGAGCGTCGCGGTAGTGGATTTCCGACCCTTCGGGGGAACCTGCGCGCTAAGAGGGTGTGACCCGAAGAAGATGATGATTGGAGGCGCGGAGGCGGTGGACCACGCGTGGCGCATGGAAGACAAAGGCGTGGAAGGCGATACCCGTCTCGAGTGGCCGGGTCTCCTGTCCTTCAAGCGCAGCTTTACCGATCCGGTCCCCGGAAAACACGAGCAGCGTTACAAGGACAAGGGCATCGATACGTACCATGGGCGGGCGCGGTTTACCGGACCGAACACGCTCGACATCGAAGGCGCGGTTGTCGAAGCAAAGCACATTCTGATTGCCGCCGGAGCCAAGCCGATACCGCTTGAAATCCCGGGCGAGGAGCATCTGGTCGACAACGAGGGGTTCCTCGAACTCGAGCGCCTACCGAAGCGGATTGTGCTGGTCGGCGGGGGTTACATCGCCTCGGAATTTTCGCACATTGCCGCTCGCGCCGGCGCAAAGGTCACGATCCTCCAGCACGGCGAGCGGATGCTGAAGCAGTTCGATCCCGATCTCGTCGGATGGCTCATGACAAAGTTCGATGAACTGGGGATCGACGTTCGAACCGAAATGGAGGTGACCTCGATCGAGAAAACGCAAGACGGCTATCGGGTCACGGCGAAGGGCGCGAACGGCGAAACCACAGTGGACGCCGACCTCGTAGTTCATGCGGCTGGCCGCAAGCCGGCCCTTGCTTCGCTGGATCTCGATGCCGCGGAAATAAGGCACGAGAAAGGGAGGCTCGTGCTGAATGAGCACCTGCAAAGTGTTTCGAACCCCGCCGTCTACGCCGCCGGCGATGCCGCTCAAATGGGTCCGCCCCTTACCCCTGTCTCCAGCCACGATGCCAAGGTGGTTGCAACCAACCTGCTTAATGGAAATACTGAAACGCCTAACTATAAAGGAGTTCCAAGCGTCGCCTTCACCATTCCGCCGATAGCGGCGGTGGGGCTCACCGAAGCCGAGGCGAAAGACAAAGGCCTCAAGTTTCAACTGAAAAGCGAACGTGCCGAGAACTGGTTTACGGCCCGTCAGGCGGCCGAGAAAGTCTACGGATTTAAGGTGCTGGTGGACGATGAATCCGACCTCATACTAGGCGCGCACTTGGTCGGCCCGCACGCCGAGGAGGTCATAAACCTTTTCGCGCTCGCCATCCGCAACGGAATCACGGCAGAGCAGATCAAGACGACAATGTTCGCGTACCCGACCGGGGCATCGGATATTGGTTACATGCTATGACCCTTAAGCTGTGGCGTCGCTAGCGAGTTAAAGAGTCCTTTGGCGTGACTACGGTGCCGCGACGCGTTGCGGCCGGCCCGATGGCCAAGACAGAGGACGCGCAGGACGCCACAGGGAGATTGCTTTAGAGGAAACGCTTGCACTTACTCGCAGCCTTTGAGCGCCCGAGTGAGGCAACGCCAATCGAAATCGACCTTACGATGGACCTCTGGAAATGTGGACTTCTGGTGCTTTCTGTGCAATCTGACAGTGAAATGAAAACTTCCGCGATGATTGAGGCACTGCCGGACTACATCGCTCTGTCTGATGAGCACCTTGCGGTTAATGAAAACCGAAAAAGACTCAAAGTTCTCCCAAATCGGGCGCAACCTGAAATCGCACAAAACAGCAAATCAAACTCCATCTACCAAGCCTACGCGCAGGATATCCGAGGCAGGTTCAAAATCACCCGCAAGTGGCTGGATTTCGTCGGTGAGTATTTCAAGAGCTAATGCAAGTGACTGCCTTCGCCTATATTGGCGCAGCCATTGCCGAAATCGCCGGGTGCTTCGCATTCTGGGCTTGGCTGCGCATGGACAAATCGCCGTGGTGGATCGCGCCCGGCGTTCTTTCGCTGGCGCTATTCGCTTATCTACTGACCCTTATTGAAGCAGAGCACGCAGGACGGACCTACGCTGCTTATGGCGGGGTCTATATCGTTTCAGCTGTGCTTTGGCTGTGGGTGATCGAAGGCGGGAGACCGGATCGTTGGGATGTGATTGGAGCGGCGGTCTGCCTAGGTGGCGCGGCGATCATTCTATTCGGCCCGCGCCCAGCCTAGTGGTCACAAACGTATATAGGTCCCCAAATTAGGGACGATCACGCTGACTTTCTTCCGTCTTGTTCGCCAAAGTAGCTCGCAGTTCCGCGTTGGCCCATGGCCTCGGCGATGCGACCAATGCCCTGAATGTAAGCGGCGGTTCGGAAGGACACTTTTTTGTCGGCAGCCAGCTGAAAACAGGCCTCGGCTTCGCGGTCGAGACGTTCGGCCAACCGCTTTTCAACAACGTCTTGTGGCCAGTAATCGCCGCTGCGGTTCTGGACCCATTCCAAATAGCTTACGATTACACCACCGGAATTGACCAGCACGTCAGGGAGTACCGCAATTCCCTTGTCCTCCAAGGTCTCATCGGCTTCGAAATTTACCGGGCCGTTCGCAATCTCCAGAATCGCGGCCGCCTTTAGCTTGCTCGCATTGTCTTTGGTGATCACGTTCTCCAAAGCGGCCAGAACCAAAATGTCGACATCGAGCTCGAGAAGCTCATCGTTTGTAAGGGTGTCGAATGCGGCCTCCTCGCAGACCGAAGCATCGCAATAAACCATTCCCTTGAGCTTGCGGGTCTTGTGCTTGTGGCGCCAGATCGGTTCGGGATCGAGGCCTTCATCCGAGTAAATTGCCCCTTTGGAGTCAGAGACGGCAACGATCTTGTATCCCGCCTCATGCGCAAGACGTGCGAAGTGATAACCTGCATTGCCAAAGCCCTGCACTGCGACAGTCAGATCCTCGGGAGATTTGCCTTCGCGCTTGGCCCAGATATTCAGAACCTGAAGCGCACCGCGCCCCGTAGCAGCTACACGGCCCTCGGACCCGCCGAGGCCTAGCGGCTTGCCGGTGATGACCGCCGGGACCTGGCGGCGTTCGATCTGAGCATACTCATCTGCCATCCAGCCCATGATTGTGGCGTTCGTATTGACATCGGGCGCCGGGATGTCGCGATCGGGACCGACGACGTCATAGACCGCGCGAATATATCCGCGAGAAAGACGCTCCAGTTCGAGCCGGGAGAGACTTTTTGGATCGACATTTACGCCGCCCTTCGCTCCGCCGAAAGGCAGATCGACAACCGCGCATTTGATGGTCATCCAGAAACTAAGCGAAGTCACTTCCTCAGCAGTCACCTGAGGGTGAAATCGAATCCCGCCCTTAGTTGGACCGCGGGTATCGTCATACTGGACTCGCCAGCCTTCGAAGGTCCGCAGCGACCCGTCATCCATACGAACCGGAATGTTCACATGGAAGGCCAATTTCGCTTTTGCCAACCTCTCGCGTGCATCATCCGATGTGTTGAGATGATCGTAAACGACATCAAGGCGGGTTGGGTTGTCGTCATTCGATTGCCTGGCGTCGATCATAGAGTTCTCTTTATTGTTGGTTATGCTTTAGGGAAGTTTCCCAACCACTGCGCTCAGATAGCGAGACACCGGTCAGCGCGGAGTCTTTAGCCTGCGCAGCAGGAGAGTTTTGTCACATCTCTGCCGAACCCCTGCGCGGCCAGCTTCAGCCCCTCGACCGTCGTCAGATAAGGGAAAATTGTCTCCCCCAGCGCCTGAACGGTCATTCCGAATTTGATCGCCAGAACGAGAGTCTGAATGCTGTCCGCACCTTCGGGCGCAAGTATCTGGCCGCCAAGGAGCCTGTCGGTTTCGGCATCCGCGACCAGTTTGATCAACCCGCGCGTGTCGCGGGCCGCGAGCGCTCGCGGCACTTGATCGAGCGGGACAATCGAGATCTTGACGTCGAACCCCGCTTGCGTAGCGGCAGCCTCGGACAAGCCGACAGCTGCAACCTGCGGATCGGTGAAGGTTACCCAAGGCATCTCCGCATTGTCGTACACATGACTGTCGCCATTTAGCGCGTTGAGCGCCGCTAGCTTGGCGCCGTAGGCGGCCATGTAAACGAACTGGTCTCGTCCCGTAACATCGCCTGCTGCGTAGATATCCGCCGTCGAAGTGCGCAAGTATTTATCGACCTCGATGCCCCCACGGCGCGCCGTGGCAATGCCGGTTTCCTCCAGCCCAAGACCGGCGGTGTTGGGTGTGCGCCCCGTCGTCAACAGAACCCGTTTGGCAGGCAGTGTCTCGATACCATTGGCAGTCTCGACGGTCAGCAAAACCCCGTCATCGGACTGTCGGATTTCGCGATAGTCCAGGCCGGTGCGAACAACGATGCCCTCATCGGCCAGGAAGCGGGCTAAGGCATCGGAAATCTCCGGTTCAGCCCCGGGAAGAAGATGCGACCGGGTAACCATTGTCACCTTGGTCCCGGTTCGGGCAAACATTTGAGCCAGTTCGCAGCCAATATAGCCGCCCCCGATTACCATAAGCGATCGCGGTTGCTCGGTAAGTTCCAGCGCGGTGGTGCTGGTGAGATACTGAACCTTCTCGATCCCCGGAATGGCCGGCACCGCTGGGCGACCGCCAGTCGCAATGATGATTTTTGTGGCCTTGACGAGTTCATCGTCCACGCTGACGCCGCCATCGACCAGCCGTGCAGCGCCTGCCAGATATGTGATCCCCGGATAATCTGGCAGCAAATCGATATACTTCTTCTGCCTCAAGGTCGTAACGAGGTCATCTTTGGCCGCGATCAGGGATTTCCAGTCGGTGACAGAAGCCTCGCCTGAAAGCCCGGGGAACCGACTAGCCGATTTGGAGTGATGCAGCGCCTCGGCGGCACGGATCATCGTTTTGGATGGCACACATCCGACGTTCACACACGTCCCGCCAATTGTGCCGTGGCCGATAAGCGCAACCTTTGCTCCTTCGTTGGAAGCGGTAATTGCGGCAGAAAAGCCTGCCGATCCAGCCCCGATGACGGCAAGGTCGTAGTGTTCGCCGGTGCCCGACGCGCGTTTCTCAGTCATAATTATTTCCGATTAGCTGTGATTGGTGTCGCGGTTACGCCGCCGGACGGCAAAGATCGTAAGGGCGACGAAAAATAGTAACGCGGGCACCAACACGTAGTCGAGATAGCCCGAGATTGCGGACAAACCTACCACAGCGACCAATAGGAAGGATCGGGGTAAAGCAGCAGAGTGCAATGATGATGGTGCCGATTACACCAAGGCGCAGGATTGTCCGATCGTCCGCAGCCTTATCCGCCCGCTGCGCGTGCAGGATAACCAGCATTGGTAGAGGCTGCGGCAATTGCTCCAAGATTGGTGACGCGCGGATCATAGACTACCGTTGCGGTCTTCGTATCGAAGTCGACGTTTGCGGAACGCACGCCTTTCACGCGCTCCATCGCGGTTTTGACTGTGATCGGGCATGTTGCGCAGGTCATCTTCTCGATCGAGAACACCTGCGTGCGCAGTGTCGAGGACGCCTCGGCTTGCGCGGCGGTCTCGGGCAAAAGGGTGACCGCCCCAAGGCCTCCCAATCCGAGCGTGGCTGTAGCAACTAATGCAATCGCGGTACGGTTCATGACATTTCTCCTAATAAAATAGCGGGGCCCACCACCCCATGGTCGCCGTCAAAATGATAAGCACGGTGGCGCTCCAGAGCACCGTCTTGGTGACGATCAATGATGATGGTCGCGCACAGTACGAGTCGTCTTCGCAGGCGGGCGCCTTGCGAAAATAGACGTGCCAAAATCCCAGACCTAGAAACACCGCCGCCAGGGCGAGAAAATAGGGTTGGTATGGCTCAAGACTGGTAAGGGTTCCTACCCAGGCACCGCCGCTGCCCAGCACGACCAGGACCAGCGGCACGATGCAGCAGGTCGAAGCCAGTATGGCTCCGACAATGCCACCGGTGGCGAACCACCGCTGGCGACGATCGTCCTGAGCCCGGGCAACATTTCTCAAATTGGCGTCCATTGCGTTTTCGGCCTGCCTGGTTCTATTGCTACTCAGTGACCTTGAATATAGGGTCTGTAGTAACTGCAGGTTCAAGCAGTTTTTTTTGGGGCGTGAGGTTTTTGACCGATCATCGACCGATCAAGCGAGGTGCATTAGCCAAAAGCGCAGGCTGCAATATCGAAACGATCCGTTATTACGAGAACATCGGGTTACTCAATCAGTCCGAACGGACGACGAGCGGCCACCGAGTGTATTCTCCCGAAGATCAGGCACGGCTAGGGTTCATCCTGCGCGGTCGAGAACTGGGGTTTTCAATCGACGAATTGCGCAGCTTGCTGAGTCTCGTCGATTCTCACGGCTATACCTGCGGCGAGGTGCTGGAGCTGACACGGCACCATATCGCAGGTGTGAAAAGCAAGATTGCCGATCTGATGAAGCTTGAGCAGACCCTCTCGGAAGTGGCGGCGCAATGCGATGGTTCCGATGTGCCCGAATGTCCGATAATCGATGCGCTCTGGGCACGAAACTAGCCTTGGCCTGCGAGACTCTTCGCCATTTGCTTTATCGACAACCAAGCAAGAGGCGGGCGTCAATCATGGTTACTCAAGCCTCACGTCAGTGCACGAATCATGGGACAATTTAAACTCCGAGGCCGTGCACGAAGAAGTCGACGATCCATCCGAATAAGGCAATTGCATCCTTGACGAACCATTAGGCTTTCCTAAATTAGGAATTCCTAAAAGAGGCAGCGATGAGCACCACCGATTCTCCCACCGATTTCACGCGCCAGGCCAGCGAGGCCAGCCGCCTGCTGAAAATGATGGGCAATGAATCGCGCCTGCTCGTTCTATGCTTTCTGGCCGAAGCCGGCGAGCTTTCCGTGGGCGATCTGGCGGGGCGCGTCGGGCTGAGCCAGTCCGCATTGTCGCAGCACCTTGCGAAACTCCGCGAAGACAAGTTGGTCGCGACGCGCAAGGAAGCCCAGTCGGTATTCTACAGGGTCCGCGATCCCAATGCGCAGCGGGTTCTCGAATTGTTGCACGAGATCTTTTGCCCCGAGCTTGGTCAATCCCCTCAGCCGAGCGATGATAGCGGAGACAACACATGAGTGAAGACACGAATATCGAAAAGGCTTGCAAGCAGGTGAACGGCGTCCTTGCGGGCGATCCGCGGGCGCCTCACGTCAAGGCATTCTTTCACGAGCCGACCTTTACCGCGACCTATGTGGTCAGCGACGATCAGACCAAGCGCGCGGCCATCATCGACAGCGTCTGGGATTTCGATCAGCCTTCGGGTCGTACCAGTTTTGAAGCCGCTGACGAACTCATCGGCTATGTACGCGAGGCAGGTCTTAACGTCGATTGGATCCTCGAAACCCACGCGCATGCCGATCATCTATCCGCTGCGCCGTATCTACAGGAACAGCTCGGCGGCGAACTCGTCATCGGTCGCGAGATCGTGACCGTGCAGGGCGTGTTCGGGAAGGTATTCAACGAAGGTACCGAATTCGAGCGCGACGGCTCGCAGTTCGACCGCCTGCTGGAAGATGGTGACGAGTTGATGATCGGCGATATTCCGCTGATCGCTCTGCACGTTCCCGGTCACACCCCCGCTGACATGGCGTATATTATCGGCGATGCGGCCTTTATCGGCGATACGATGTTCATGCCGGATTATGGGTCTGCCCGGGCTGACTTCCCCGGCGGCGATGCTCGCAAGCTGTACCACTCGGTCAGGCGACTGATGCGCCTGCCGGACAAGACGCGGGTGTTCCTGTGCCATGATTACAAGGCGCCCAATCGCACCGAGTTCGTGTGGGAGACCACCATGCTCGCACAGCGCACAGCCAATGTGCATCTTCACGAAGACGTGGATGAGGATCAGTTCGTCGAAATGCGCACGCAGCGCGATGCGACGCTGGAAATGCCGCGCCTGATTCTGCCCGCCATTCAGGTGAACATGCGCGGCGGCCACCTGCCGCCGCCCGAAAGCGACGGCACATCCTACCTCAAGGTGCCCGTGAACAAGCTGTGATGGTGCTTGGATTTCCCGATGCCGCCCCGCTCGCAGGATTGCTCGGCGGTGTGCTCATCGGCCTGGCCGCCGCGCTGATGCTGCTGGGTGCAGGGCGGATTGCCGGCGTGTCCGGTATCGCCGCACGCGCCTTCGGTGTCAGCGGGGACGGAATGCCGCAGACCGGCGCGTGGGCGTTCGTTCTGGGCCTGCCGTTCGGCGCCTTGCTGGTTGCGTGGATCAGCGGCAGTATCGAGGCAAGCTTTGCCGGATACCTCCCACTCGTTGCGGCGGGTCTTTTGGTCGGAATCGGAACGCGCATCGGCAGCGGCTGCACCAGCGGCCACGGCGTATGCGGCGTCAGCCGGTTGTCGCAGCGCTCACTCGTCGCCACGGCGACGTTCATGGCGGCCGGTATCGCGACCGTCGCCATCATGAACGCCCTAGGGCTGGAGGTGCTGTCATGACGCGCTCCTGGCTGGTGGCTCTGCTTTCGGGCAGCCTGTTCGGTGCCGGGCTGGCGCTGGGCGGAATGGTCGACCCGGCGCGTGTGCGCGGCTTTCTCGACATATTTGGGGACTGGGATCCTACGCTGGCCTTCGTGATGGGCGGAGCGGTGATAGTGATGGCGATTGCCTGGCGGATTCAGGCACGCATGGCGCAGCCCTTGCTCGCTGCGAAATTTGCCCTGCCCGACCGGAGCGATCTCACCCCTCGCCTGATCGGCGGCGCGGCGCTGTTCGGCACCGGTTGGGGGATAGCAGGCCTTTGTCCCGGTCCAGGCTTCGCCGCGCTTGTGATCGTGCCGGCAAAGGCGGCGGCTTTCGTCGCGGCGATGCTGGCCGGGATGATGATCGTTCGCCTGATTGAGCGGCAGTCATAAAGTGTTGCCGGAGTAGTCGAAGCCATGGCTGAACCCCCCTTGCTGGCACGCTACTTTCCCATTCTCCAATGGGGCCGAACCTATAATGGCGCGGTTCTGACGAACGATCTGGTGGCGGCGGTGATCGTCACGATCATGCTCATCCCGCAAAGTCTCGCTTGCGCCTTGCTGGCCGGACTGCCGCCGGTCGTTGGACTCTACGCCTCGATCCTGCCATTGGTGGCCTACGCGCTGTTTGGAACGAGCCGTACACTAGCGGTGGGTCCGGTCGCAGTGTTGTCGCTGATGACGGCTTCGGCGGCAGGGGCTGTTGCTGCCCAGGGCACGGCCGAATATCTTGAAGCGGCGATCACGCTGGCTGCTTTGTCGGGCATCATGCTGGCAGTGCTGGGCTTTCTTCGGCTTGGCTTCCTCGCCAACCTGCTCTCGCATCCGGTGATCAGCGGCTTCATCACGGCCAGCGGCGTCCTGATCGCCACCAGCCAGATCAAGCACATTCTCGGAATTTCGGGCGGCGGCGACACTTGGCCGGAAATGCTCGGATCGCTCGCGTCCAATATTGGCCTCACCAATCCCTGGGCGCTGACCATCGGTATCCCGGCCACGCTGTTCCTGTTCTGGGTCAGGGGTGGGCTCCAACCGGCGTTGATCCGCATCGGCCTGAGGCCGCGCGCTGCCGATATCGCCGCAAAAGCTGGCCCGGTAATCGCGGTGGCGCTCGCTATTCTGGCGGCTTTTGTCCTCGATCTTGGCGAGAAAGGCGTCGACCTGGTCGGGGCCATTCCGCAGGGTTTGCCCCCTTTTGCGACCCCGTCGACCGATATGGACCTGATCGCGCGGCTATGGGTGCCTGCGCTTCTGATCTCAATTATCGGTTTCGTGGAAAGCGTCTCGGTTGCGCAGACATTGGCCGCCAAGAGACGTCAGCGTATCTCGCCAGACCAGGAACTCATCGGGCTGGGCGCATCGAATATTGCGAGCGCTTTTTCGGGCGCCTATCCGGTGACGGGCGGATTCGCCCGGTCTGCGGTCAATTTCGATGCAGGCGCGCAAACGCCGGCCGCAGGCGCCTATACGGCCATCGGGATTGCCCTGGCGTCGGTCTTTCTCACACCGCTCCTCTTCAGCCTCCCGATCGCGACGCTCGCTGCAACGATCATCGTCGCGGTGCTCAGCCTGGTCGATCTAAAGACACCCGGTCAGCTGTGGCGCTATTCGAAAGCGGATTTCGCGGCGCATCTGTCTACCATCGTCATCACTCTGCTGGCTGGCGTAGAACTGGGCGTCATTGCCGGCGTCGCGGTTGGTCTGCTGCTGTATCTCTGGCGCGCATCGCGGCCGCATGCGGCAATCGTCGGGCGTGTCCCGGAGACGGAACATTTCCGCAATGTCGAGCGGCATAAGGTCTTCACCGTTCCGCATGTCCTGTCGATCCGCATCGACGAAAGCCTGACCTATCTCAACGCTCGCTGGCTAGAGGAATATGTGCTCGAACGCGTCGCGGACCAGCCAGAAGTACGCCACGTCGTCCTGATGTGCAGTGCAGTGAACGAAGTGGATGCATCGGGGTTAGAAAGCCTCGAGGCGATCAATCACCGGCTCGCAGATGCCGGGATCGACCTCCATTTGTCGGAAGTTAAGGGGCCAGTGATGGATCGTCTCAAGCGAACCGATTTTCTTCAGGAGCTCGGCGGGCGTGTGTTCCTGTCGCAGAACCGCGCCTTTCACGAATTGTCACGAAACAACGGGGGCCCGCCTCCGCCCGACGATATCGCCCGAGGCTTGATTTGAATAAATATCGAAAGAGGAAATCGAGATTGTCATATCTGATGCCATCAATCGGCATAGGCGTTTCGGCCGCGCCCGCTTTTCTCATCGTGCGCAGAGGCGGCACTTTTCCCATGAACCCGCATCCCTTTACAGGTGCCAACCGGTTTATTCAGAATCCTGCTTTCGGCCCAGCCCATATACCCTCGTAAACCGACCAGAAGGAAACCAACATGCTTCTCGAAAAAATCAAGACGCCCGGCCTGTCTCACCTCTCCTATCTCGTCGGGTCCGGCGGGCAGGCGGCGGTGATCGATCCCCGCCGCGATTGCGACATCTATGCCGAGAAGGCTCGCGCAGAAGGGTTAGCCATCACGCATATTTTCGAGACGCATCGCAATGAGGACCTTGTTTCCGGCGCGCCGGTCCTGGCCAAAATGACCGGGGCAAAGGTGCTGCACGGACCGAACGCCGATGGCGAAGTCGCTTATGCGCAAACGGCGTACGAAGGCGACAACTACCGGATCGGCCAGCTAGAAATCCGTGTATTGGAGACGCCAGGCCATACGTTCGATCATGTCGTCTACGCATTGTTTGACAGCGAATATCCCGAAAAAGCCGTTGGGGTGTTTACGGGCGATGCCTTGTTCGTCGGAGATGTGGGACGCACCGACTTCTATCCCGATCGCAAACGCGAGGTCGCAGGCCTGCTCTATGATTCGCTGCGCAAGATCTGCGACCTGGGCGATCAGGCGATCATTTATCCGGCCCACGGTGCCGGTTCGGTCTGCGGGTCGGGCATGGCCGAGCGCGAGTTCTCGACCGTCGGACACGAGCGGTGCAATAACCCGGGTCTGCAAATTCAGGACCGAGAAGCCTTCATCGACTACAAGGTTGGGGAGAACCACTACCAGCCTCCCTATTTCAGACTGATGGAACGGCTGAACCTAGAGGGCGGCGATCCCGCTCCGCAGGTCATGCAGCCGAAAACAATATCGCTACGGGAGCTGGGCGAGTGCGGCGCGGATCACCTCATCGATATCCGCGAGCCGCTCGCCTATGCGTCGGGCCATCTGCCCGGCAGTATCAATCTGCCGGTTGGGATGATCCCCGCTTTTGCCGGGTGGTTTATCGGCGAAGGGGAGAGTGTCGCCCTGGTCGCGTCGTCGCAGGATCAGCTGAATGCTGCCATGGAACATCTGGTTCGCATCGCACTGGACAACGTCCTCGGTGGTTACGTCGGCGTGGTGCCCGCGGCCGCTTCGGGCAAGACGATGCAATCCATTCCAATGGTGGATACCGAGACAGTCAAGCAGAGACTGACTGACGAACACGACAAATGGACGCTGCTCGATGTGCGTGATGCCGATGAACGGGCGGCAGCCGCGATCGACGGCTCAAAGCATATCTATGTCGGCGAACTGTCCAAGCGCTGGCAGGATCTGGACCCGGCCCGAAGCTACACCCTCATGTGCGCAAGCGGAATGCGGGCGACAGTGGCGGCGGGTTGGCTCGATGCGCACGGCTTTGACGATGTGGATGTGTACCTGGGTTCGATGGGCGCGTGGAAAGCGGCGCAGGATTGATCGTCGGAACCTGTCCGAGAGCCGACCGAGCAATTGCGAAACCAACTCCTCGCATCTGCGATGATAGCGCCGCAAGGCGCGCATGCGGTCGTCAGGCGATTCTTGTAGATTTGTTTCGTTCTCTGCGAGGATTTTTACTGCTTCGGGCAGAACGTAACAAACGCTAGGTTTACCCTCGTGACAGGACGGAACCAAATGAGGTAGAGTCTTCTTAATGCACGGAAGCTCCCATTCCTGGACGCCATATTGCGGCGTTGCACCTGTTCCCGCTGACTGGCTAGGAGCTTGGAATGGTGATCCTATTCTGATTCTCATGATCACTCTCTGCCTCGGATTGGGTCTCAGGTATGCTCCGCAAACAAAAAAGTATCACTTCGCCGCATCCGGTGTCGCTTTAATCCTGTTCGTTACACCGCTTTGTGCCCTGGGATCCGCGCTTTTTTCGATACGCACAATCCATCATGTCGCGTTGGCGCTGATTCTGGCCCCGCTATTGGCGAGATCTCTTGATCTCAGAAGATTTGTCGGCCCAAGGGCGCTGGGTGCCTTGACCGGTATCCAGGCGATCATCTTCTGGTTTTGGCACGCACCGCCGGTGTATTCCGCCGCGCTATCCAGCGACATCGTTTTCTGGGTAATGCAGTTGAGTCTGACGGGGGCCGCGGCGTTTTGGTGGGCTTCGATGCGCCAGGCGCAGGTTCCCGCAGCCGTTGCGGCGACCCTGGCTACCATGGTGCAAATGGGTGCGCTCGGCGCTCTCCTGACGTTCGCCGGGCGGGCCTTCTACGCTCCACATTTTGCGACGACGCAGGCATGGGGCTGGACACCGCTGGAAGATCAGCAAATCGCGGGCCTCATCATGTGGGCGCCTGCATCGGCGGCCTATCTGCTGATCGCGCTCGCCATTCTCTATCGATCGATGCAACCAGCCTACGCGCGATGAAGCCTTGGGTCCAGCAATGGCGGGAGTGGTCGGTCAGCTATCGCGAGCGGGGAAAATACACACCGGTCGGCGTGGCCTTTCATTGGATCATGGCCGCCGTGGTGATGTGGCAACTGGTCACCGGTTGGAGGATGCAGCGCTATCTCGTTGGACCGGACAAGCTGGAAGCCTACGCAGTGCATTCCGAAGTCGGGCTGACGCTGCTGGTGCTCGGGGCATTGCGCCTGCTCTGGCGGCTGATCGTTCCCGGGCCGATCAACGATGCAGACAAGCAGGGCTGGCGAACGACCGTCGCGCATGCGACCCACGCGATCTTTTATGCACTCTTTACGCTTTTGCCGCTGTCCGGATGGGCGATGTGGTCGGCGATCCAGCCGGCTCGCGAGCTTCGCCTGGCGGGTATCGTTCCGGTTCCGGCCATGCCGTTCCAGGACATGTCGCCCGAATGGCAGTTCTGGATCCTCGATGTGGCAGAGGATATCCATGTCTTCTGCGTCGTGCTTTTGGCCGCACTGATCCCGGCCCATGCCTTTGCGGCCATCAAGCATCATTATTGGGATCGGGACGACGTGTTCGAGGGCATGTTTCCGGAGGTTCCGGATACCCACGGGCACCCGGGAGGGCCGAACTATAGCCAGCCAGGCGAGCCATCTCGGCCTCCGTCAGAAGCTGGCTGATCCGCGTCATGGTGTTGTCGCCGCCATAGCGTTCGCCATTCGCCCAGGCTTTCAACTGCGCTTGCAGGTAAGGCGCGGGTTGCGCAGCAAGCGGCGGATTGCCCAAACCGACCCCCGCGCCGTCCGGACCGTGACAGCTGGCGCAAGCCGCAAGCCCGCGTTCGCGATCGCCGCGCAGATAAAGCTCCGCCGCCGCGCAATCGCCCGCGTCCGGCGCGCTCGCGGAACCTTCGGGCACCGGCAAACCGGCGTAGTAATTTGCAACCTTCTCGCGGGCGGGCCGGTCGAGGTGGTCGGCGATCCAGACCATCTGCGGATGCCGGCGCTGGCCCTCGGCAAAATTTGCGAGCTGGCGAAGCTGGTATCCGGGGTCGAGGCCCGCGAGGCGGGGGACCAGATTACCGTCCCCTTCCCCTTCGAGGCCGTGACAGGTGACGCAGGCCCCACGCGCACCCGCATCCCCTCCGCTCAATGCGATAACCTCGCCGGAGATCTCGTACCTGTCGATAGTCGGTTCGGCCTCATTGCACGCTGCGATCAACGCCAGCATGGCAATGCTCATGGATATCGCGGATGATTTGTGCATCCTTTCGGGAACCTCCGGCGCGACGGGCTGGTTCCCGTTTTGACCTGGGGGAGCATCTTGCGCGCGTATCTGTCCATCAGTTTGTTCGTTGCTCTATGTGCGGGCCTGGCGGCCTGCAAGCAGCCTCCCGGGTCGCGGTACGGGCCCGATAGGGAGACGGCGGAGCGCGGGCTGGAGGCTATCGAGCGCGTGGGCTGCGCCGCCTGTCACGAGATTCCCGGGATCGATTGGCCGGAAGGTCGCACCGGTCCCTCGCTGGTCGGCTTCGACGACATCGGCCTAATCGCCGGTGCGCTGCCGAACACGCCCGAAAACCTCGCCGCCTTCGTCCGCAACGCGCCTGCGGCCAAGCCCGGCTCCGCCATGCCTGCCATGCCGCTGAGCGAAGAAGAGGCTCGCGATGTCGCGGAGTATCTCTATGGTCTCGACGATGACTAGTGGGTCTTCCGACATTTTCGATGCCTGGTGGGGCTGGCCGCCACCCGTTCTCGACCCGGCCGGTCCCTATGCGGACAGCGTAGTGGTGCTGGCCTGGGCGCTGATCGGCATGGGCGTCGCGGTGACCGCTATCGTGGTCGCCGCGGTCTATGTCGCGATCAAGGGGCCCGACCGCTGGAAAGCGAAGCTGGGTGGTGAAAAGGCGATCTGGATAGGCGGCATCGCCTTTCCCGGCGTGGTCCTCACCGGCCTGCTGGTCTGGGGGCTCACGCTGACCGCTTCGCTGACAGAGCCCGTACCCGAGGACGCGATGCGCATCCGCGTGACGGGGTATATGTGGTGGTTTGACGTCGAATATCTCGACGAGCAAGGCAATGTGATCATGCGCGATGCCAACGAGCTGCACCTGCCGGTCGGTGAGCCCGTGGTGGTCGAACTTGCCAGCGAGGATGTGATCCATAGCTTTTGGGTGCCCAATCTGTCCGGGAAGGAGGATATGATTCCCGGCCGCTTGAACGAACTCGTGATCCAGGCCGATGGCGCGGGCCGGTATGGGGGCGTGTGCGCCGAATATTGCGGTGGCCAGCATGCGTTGATGGGTTTCGTCACCGTGGCGCATGACCGTGCGGATTGGAACGACTGGATCGCGGGGCGGAGCCGCTCACGGCCTCGTGTCGCTGACCAGGACGTACCGGGAGAGGTGCCGGCCATCACCTCTGCTGTCGCGCATTCTGCGACCAATGCCCTGAGTGGACGCCAGCTGTTCATGGATAGCGGATGCGCTGCATGCCACCGTGTAGCCGGGACCGAAGCGAACGGTCTGATCGGTCCCGACCTCACGCATGTCGGCAGCCGCCTGACGCTTGGTGCTGGCATCCTGCCCAACAATCGCGGCACGATGATCGGGTGGATCGGCGACAGCCAGTCGATCAAACCGGGCAATCGCATGCCGAGCTACGACATGCTCTCGGCCGAGGAACTGGAAGCCATCGCAATCTGGCTCGAGCAACAGCGATGAGCACAGGTCCGCTGGACAGGACGCAGGGCGCCATGGAAGGGCGCACGTCCGAAACTGGCTTCGATCACGAACTCTACCGGCTCTTTCCCACGCACCGGCCCCGCCCCGAAGGCGAGGTGGAGGAACTGGAGAAGATATGGGACAACCCCAAGGGTTGGGGACTGCTGACGGTCGTCAACAACAATTACATCGGCTTCTTCTACGTCGCGGCCGCTTTCCTGTTCTTCCTGCTGGCGGGTATTCTCGCGCTCGGCATGCGGGTGCAGCTCGCCGCGCCGATGCAGGAATTCCTGCCGCCGGATACTTACAACCAGTTCTTCACGATGCACGGCACGGTGATGATGTTCCTGTTCGCAGTGCCGATGGTGGAAGCAATCGGCATCATGCTGTTGCCGCAGATGCTGGCCGCGCGCGACCTGCCCTTCCCGCGCCTCTCCGCTTTCGCCTTCTGGGCCTATTTCGTGGGCGGACTGTGTTTCTTCGCAAGCATTTTCGTCGGTCTCGCGCCCGATGGCGGTTGGTTCATGTACCCGCCGCTTACCTCCATCGCCTACAGTCCCGAAATCAATACGGATTTCTATTTGCTCGGGATCGGCTTCATCGAGATCAGCGCCATCGCCGGGGCGATCGAGATCATCGTTGGTGTATTGCGCACCCGCGCGCCAGGGATGACGCTCGACCGCATGCCGATGTTCGCTTGGGCCATGCTGGTCTTCGCGGTAATGATTGTGATCGCCTTTCCCAGCATTATCCTGGGCACGCTGCTGCTGGAACTGGAGCGCGCCTTCAACTGGCCGTTCTTCGATCCGACCCGAGGCGGCGACCCTTTGTTGTGGCAGCACCTGTTCTGGTTCTTCGGCCATCCCGAAGTTTACATCATCTTCCTTCCCGCCGCAGGCCTGATGAGCATGATGGTCGCGACCATCGCGCGCACCGAACTGGTCGGCTACCGCCTCAACGTCCTGGCGCTGGTGGCGACCGGCTTCATCAGCTTCGGCGTCTGGGCGCACCACATGTTCGCCACCGGCATGCCGCGCGTCTCCACCGGCTATTTCAGCGCCGCGAGCATGGCGGTGAGCCTCCCGGCAGGAATCCAGGTGTTCTGCTGGATCGCCACACTGGCGGCAGGGAAAATCCGCTGGTCGACGCCCGCCCTGTTCGTGGTCGGCAGCATTATGATTTTCGTCATGGGCGGACTGAGCGGCGTGATGGTCGGCATGGTGCCCTTCGACTGGCAGGCACACGACACCTATTTCATCGTCGCGCACCTCCATTACGTGCTGCTGGGCGGGATGGTTTTCCCAATGTTCGCCGCGTTCTATTACTGGAACGGAATGACCAGCCGGAACGCCTTGTCCGAACGTTTAGGCAAATGGGTGTTCTGGCTGATGTTCACCGGCCTGCACATCACCTTCCTGCCGATGCATCTGACCGGCCTTATGGGCATGCCGCGGCGGGTATACACCTATCTTCCCGATCGCGGGCTGGACCTGCTCAACCTCGTCTCGACGATCGGTGCTTTCGTGATCGCGGCGGGCGTGCTGCTGTTCCTGATCGACCTGGCGCGCAGGTTCCGGTTCACGACCGATCAGGACGCGGGCAACACCTATGGCGGTGGGACGCTCGAATGGCTCCCCACTCGGATGTATTCGACCCGTTCGATCCCATTGGTGAAGAGCCGCGAGCCACTTTGGGACGATCCGCATATCTGCGACGATGTGAAGGAAGGCCGCTATTTCCTCCCGAACAGCGCCACGGGCCTGCGCGAAACGATTATCACCTCGCCAATCAATGCAGAGCCGCAATATCTCCAGCTGATGCCCGGCCCTTCGCCCTGGCCGGTGAGTGCGGCCGTCTTCACTGCGGCTTTCTTCCTTGCGCTGACCGTGCAGGCCTATGCCTTTTCCGCCTTCGCCGGCGTCGTGGCACTCGCCTGCGTGTTGCGCTGGCTGTGGGAGACCGACCGCCCGATCCAGCAACAGACGGCCGATATCGGCGCGGGAATCGTGGTGCCCATCGGCATTACCGGACCCTCCGGCCACGGGTGGTGGGCGCTCAATACATTGATTGTGGTCATGGGCATGATCGTCTTCATGGCGATCTTCAGCTATCTCTACCTCTACGGCATCAATCCGGATGTCTGGATTGCCCCTCCCGGTCTCGCGCAGACCGCCGGGATCGTTATGTGTCTGTTACTGGCGCTGGGTTCGGCATGGCTCTCCCGCCGGATCCTCGCATCCAAGCCCAAGGCGACATTCCCCGGACAGGGTCCTTGGCTGATGGCGGCGGTCGGCGCGTGCCTGCTCGGCGGAGCGATCTGGTGGGACTGGACGGGCTGGAGCGGCGCGGGGCTCGACCCGACCGCCAGCGGACAGGGCGCTACGGTTTTCGCGCTGCTTGCTTTCCAGGCTTGCACCGCTGTGATCGCCGCCATCATGGCGCTCTATCTTGGCTATCGCAGCGGCAGGGGCTTGCTGGTGGCACCTGCCAGCGTCACGCTCGACATTGTGGTGCGCTTCATCGGCTATGCTGCGCTACAGGGCCTCGCCGTTGCGCTCGTGGTCCGGCTGTTTCCGGGAGGTTGAGACGATGCGCGAATACCGCAACGACATCGACTGGCTGACGCCGACGCTGGCCCTGTGCGCATGGGCCGCGCACTTCTTGCTCCTCTGGGCGGCGAGTAGCGTGCTGCCAGACCAACCGGCGGCCCGCTGGATCGCGGCGATCCTCACCCTGCCCGCGTTGGGAACATTGTGGTGGCTGTGGCGGCGCGGAGCCGTCGCCTCGTGGGCGTCCATCCCTGGCCTTGGCATAGCCATTTCTGCCACCGGAATCCTGTTCAGTCTGCTCCCCGCAATCGTCGGCTAGCTATTCGGCGAAAACTCCGCCCAGGATTACCGCCATCCCCGCGTCATAAGCCATTAGCACGGCGATGGAATAGTAGCCCATGCGGAACGTCGCCTTGTCGCGCCGCAGGCCGGGTACGGCCGAAAGCAATCAATAGTAAAACTTGCGTCAGCAACTTTTGCATACAAACACGACCATGTTTCCGAACAGAGCCCCGCGTGTTAAGTCTTTGCAGTATCATGGTATACGAGAGACGCTTGACCACTCCTGCGATTGTCGTGCAGCTCTTGCTGGGCATGGCACTCTTTGGCAGTGCAACGCCGCTCAGCAAGTTAATCGGGCAGCAGTTCTCGGTCTTCACAGCGTCATGCATGCGCATGCTGATCGCTTGTCTGGTCCTTGCTCCATTCACATGGTTGCTGACGAAAAGGTTTGCTCATGCGAAGCGGTCGGACTGGTGGGTGATTGTCGCGATCTCATTATTCGGGATGGTCGGTTTCACCGCAGCCATGCTTTTTGGCATGCGTCTCACCACAGGCGTGATTGGCTCCACGATCATGAGCGCGACACCGGCAGTGACTGCCGCCGCGGCCGTAGTTTTCTTCGGTGCCGCAATGAACTGGCGCACATCAGGAGCATTGGCCCTTGCGGTCGCGGGGATAGTGATGATCAATCTGCTGCGAACCGGGGGAAGCGGAGCCACCGAAGCGCCGATTCTTGGCGCAGCGCTTGTCGCAATGGCCGTGTGCTTCGAGGCAGCCTACACCCTGCTTGCACGTAAACTGTCCGACGGGATCAGCTCGCTGGAAGCAACACTGGCCGCATCGCTCATTGCCGCTTTGCTCTTTGTCGTTCTGGCTTTTGTTTTCGATTCCCGACCGTTCGATTTTTCCGGCGTAGGTCGGGATGGTTATTTCGCGCTCGCCTTTTGGGGTGCGGCCACAGGAGGGCTCGCTCCTGTTCTATGGTATAATGGTGCCCGCAAAGCGCCAGGAGCACTCACGGCAGGTGCGATGGCAGTCATGCCCCTTAGCGCGCTTGTCCTATCTTACGTCCTACTTGGCGAATCATTTCGCTGGTCTCACCTTTTGGGCTTCGGGTTGGTTTTCGCAGGGCTTGTCCTGATGATAGTCGAGCATGCGAAATCGGCAGATTAGTGAGAATGAGATGTCCGTCCCGCCCAACCGCTGAGACAGAGTGAGCGTCTAGAACCTACGCGGCCTCCCATGTAAATTCAGGACTACCCGACCAGGTCAGACGGTACAGGGCACCCTGCGTCACCGACTGCACGACATTGGGCCATAGCGCCGCGATGCAGGTCCCGTCCGGATGGCGAACCGAGGAATAGATGATGCCGTTATGACCTTCGGCGCGGGCTTGCGCTGCCAGGGCATTACCGACGGGATAGCCCTTGCTCTTTTCCGGATCGAGCGACGGGTGGCCGGGCGTTTCGCGCAGATCGAGAAAGATGCCGGACATACTTGCAATCATCTCGCCATATTCCACCACGGCATTGAAATCGCCTGCATCCGCCAACGCCTGGGTCAGGTGATGTCCGACCTCGGCCAGGCAGGTTTCGACTGCCAGGGCCGCGTACCAAGCCCCGCGATCTGCGGGGTTAAATCGCCCCGGCTCGCGAGGTTTGGCGTAAGCGAAACTCGCATTGATGAACTTGGCATGCGGCACGCCGTGCACCAATTCTTCGGCGCTAAGGCCGCCATGGCCGCGCTCCTCGGCTATCAGGCGCGAGCTAGTCGCTCCTTCGATCTCCGCAAGCAGCGCAAGTTCATCGTCATCGTCAGCGAGCGGCGCCATCACCGCATCGCGCAGGCGCGCACTCGAAACCAGCCGGATGGTGCGCTCGAACGCTTCTCGTTTGGTAGCCAGATCGGCCGACGGCAATTCGGGATCGCTCTCAGAGCCCGCCACGAAGCGCGTCAATATACTGGCGGGTTTCAAGCATACGCGGGATACCGCCTTCGATCATCGCCTGGACTGGCGAAAGCCGGTCGAACACGGGTGCCGTATTGACGAGCCTGGGCCAGCGATCGGCCATGTCGTCGGCAAACAGCAGATGCAGCCCCTTGAACAAGCCGATCAACGCCGAAGCGCGCGTCAACTGGTCCTGGCTAAGCGCGCCCTCCCAAGTTCCGGCCTTCATCCGGTCCCAGGTACTTTCAGAGACACCGAGCAGCGCAGCGCCCTCGGCATTACTGCCACCCCAGGCGTCGACAAGCCGCAGAACGGCTTTGACCGCCGCGCCCGTCAGGCGGTCACGATCATCACTGGCCGCGAAGGTCTGAATGCCTCGCGGTGCTTCGGCTTGCTCTAATGCTATACTTGCCATATCGCATCTCCTGACGCTTATATACGCCTCACATGGTGTTTCGTCAAGGACAGATTTGTCTGCACAGCCCCGTCAGACAGAAGGCCCCCGGGAACGTGTGAAGCTCCAGTCGACACCGCCGCGTTCGTTGACCCTGCCAGTTACCGTCTGGCCCAGATGGCGCTCCAGATCCTGCCGCCAGGGGACGAGCTGGAAACCCACACCGTTGTCGATCATCGCAAACCGGCCCGAAGCGAGTGTGACGCGTTGCCGATAAACGCCTGCGACATGATCCCCGGTACTCGCGCTCTGCATGGTGCTTCCGTAACGCGCGGCGAGCGCATCGCTCGCATTGGCCAGGTCCCGTCCGCGCAGAGTACCAAGCAGATTGCGAGCATAGACGATCTTTTGCCCCTGACGCTTGGCAAGACCTTGCTCCAGGAGGACATCGGCCCGCCTGCCCAATGCCTCGCGCACCTCCGACCCGAACCCGCCTGCCACGGTCTTGAGGCGGGGCGATACGAGTTGCCGATCAAGCCAGGTCGCACCGCCTGCACCGATCTGTCTTTCGAGAGTGAAGTCGGAGCGAACAAGCAGGCTCATTTGTTGCCGTCCTTTCCGATTGGTCCATGCGCTCGTCTCCACGATGGCGCCCGGCGCGGCATCACCTGTCCGCTCGAGGTCGGGAAAACGCAGGTGATGAATGCGCCCATCGGTCCCGTCGACGATGGCATAGGCCTTGCCAGACAGCTCGTCATGCAGCCCGCGCTCGACGAGCCTGCCAATCACACGCCCGCCGTTCGCATCGTCATGCAAAGCCAGCCGCGCCGGGTGCGCATCCAAGCCTTTCCCGGTCATGGCCCGGTGCATCGTTTTGATGATGTCGCCGCGTTCTCCAAGTGCCCGAAGCGTGGGCTCGATATCGGATGCCAGCGTCCAGCTTGCTGGTCCCACCTGCTCAGCCAGTCCCATGCGTTCGAGGACCTTGGCGCGTCCAATCAAGATCGAGCGATCCTTACGTGCTGCCGAACCGGCTTCGGGCCGCAGATCGATCTCGCCAAACGCGCCGCGTTGCTTGTGCAGGCGGCGATCGAGACTGGTCCAGCGTTCAGCGTCAACCTCGCGCGCCAGAGCCTTGCGGATATCACGCTCGCTGCGCGGTCCCAGCTCGATGGTCACGCGTTCCTCGGCGCGGGCGCGCATCCCCTCGCTGATATAGGCGCGGTCGATCACGAGGTCCTCACCGCCTGTTGCGACGCCGCGCACCAGCACATGGATATGCGGATTGTCGGTGTTCCAGTGATCGACCGCGACCCATTCGAGCCTGGTGTCCAGATCGCTCGCCATGTCGTTCATCATCTCGCGAGTGAAGGCGCGCAGGTCGCCCATCTCGTTAGCATCCTCAGGAGAGACGATGAAGCGGAAGTGGTGCCGGTCGTCCTCGCAGCGCTCGGCAAAGCTGTCCCCATCGGCTTGGTCGGAAGCGGCATCGAACATCCGGCCATGCGATCCGTCCTTCGTGACACCATCGCGCTCAAGATAGGAGACATGACGTGCGAGCGGCGCCGACCGGAAACGGGCACCCCCATGCCGCACAACGCGCGCCTTGATCACCACACGGCGCTGGACGGGACTTCGGCGGAGTCCGAGTGCCGCGTGTCTGCCCCGACCGAAATGGCCCGTTCCCGTCCGACCCTTGCCTTGGTGAAGCGGTGTGTGGCCGGCCCGTCGAGATGATTGAAGAACGCGGCCGACCAGCGTACTGGCTTTGCGATATTGGCGCTCCCCGCTGTCGCCCGAGCGACCCGGCCTGACGTTGAAATCCTCGTCAACCATGCTCAAAATTGACGAGCGACGGCGCATTTAGCGCTGAATAATATGCAGAATTTGCCAGAAGCGACGGCAGGACGTTAAAAAAGACGGCGCAAACTTTCCAAGAAAACCAACCACATGCAGCCCGGCCGACGGCGCTGCTTTTATCTCGCCATCTTATTTGGCTTCGTTTTTGAGCAAGTATTCGCCATCGTCGTTTCCTCTCTTTAGCACTAAAAGACCAACTATTCGACGCCAATGTAGGCTGGTCTGCGAAGTAGCGGTTGAGGTCTGATACGCCGCGCAATCTTCCGTGCTCATCGAAGCCGGTATCGCTCTGCATCGAGGCGATACTTGGGCGCTCGCGGCACATGTCGCTATCGGAGTTACGGGGCATCGTCACAGGCAATCAAGCGTGGTCAGTCTGCACTGCCACAGGCGAGATATCGTGCTTCCCGTTGTCCTGGTCTGTATCATTCCTTCTGCCGCTTGCGCGGACCTCCGTATGTTGTCGAGCCGTCAGTCGGCTGCGTTCTACGTGTTCGTCATCATGACCGCGCGTAGCTCAGCCGCTGCATCTTGGCGGCGTAGGCGCTGTCGAACTCGTGCGCTTCGGCGTCGGGATCGCCGACATAGAACGTGCCGTCGCGCCACATCGCATGCATCACGATGGCGAGCTTGCGGGCGACCGCGACACGCGCCTTGGCGTGGCACTTGGTCTTCGCGAGCTTCAGTCCCCACGTCTTGATCGTGTCGCGCCCCTTGAACCGGGTGAGCATCGCGGATGCAGCCTCGTAGAGCGCGCGGCGCATATCGGGATCACCCGCCTTGCTGATGCGGCCCTTCACGTCGATCGACGAGCCCGACTGCCAGCGGCGCGAGGTAAGCCCGAAGTATGCTGCGACGTTGCGCGAGCGGCGGAAGCGGGTGGGATCATCGATCGCGCTCTTGAAGCTCAGCGCGGTCACCGGGCCGACGCCCGGGATCGCCATGAACCGGCGGCACAGCTCGTCGCGCATGGCGAGCTGGGTGACGAGCTTGTGCAGGATCAGATACTCATCCCACAGCGCCGCGCGGGCTCTGAGCATGCAGTCCATCAGCCCTGCGGTCATCGCATCGCCTGCGACCGCCTCGCGCACGGCCTTCGCCATCGATCCGCGTCCGACCTTGCCAAGCCGGATCCCGAACACCTTCAGCGAGTGGCGGATGGCGTTCTCGATATCGAGGAACTTGCGCTTGAGGTTGCGCCGCTGGACCAGCAGCAGGCGTATCCGGTAGCACTCCTCGGTCTTGATATGCGCCTGCCGGAACCACCCGGTGCGCATGATATGGGCGATACCGAGCGCATCGGCGGCGTCGGTCTTGTTGCGCTGGGCCGACAGCGCGGCGCGCACATGGCGCGTCTCCAGACAGACGGCGGGCAAGCCCAGCTCGATCAATCCGGCATGCAGCCACGGCGATACCGATCCCGCCTCATGGCCGACCCGGCGCAGCCGTCCCGCAAACCGCTCCAGCGCCTCAGCGATCAGCTCCGGCTCGGTCGGGACCTCGGTCTCCAGTACCACCTTCCCGTCATCGCCCACCACACAGATCGCGGTCTCCTCGATCGATACATCGAGCCCTGCAAAGTACTCCATCATCCGACTCCTACGCTTCCGTTTAACCGGAGCGAGGGAAGCGCCTGATGCAGCCGCTGTGCAAGACTTGGCCGCAGCCAAGTCCTCCCCAAATACAGCGGCAATCCTCTCGTACCCTTTCTGACCAGCCCGCAACCCGTTCGCAAAACTTCGCTAGCGGACGACGCAGAACGCAGGGATGCCCGCCTGGCTGTCATTGGTCGGCAACTGTCGATATGGGCGCGAAAAGATCATGCGCGGGCCGTACCGGGCGGACAAAAGCGGTGCCCGAGGCCTCCGGGAGACCCCGATCGCCGGGGGCATAATCCGAAGTGGAAACAGGTGCATCGGGCGCGCCCGGAGCGTCCGCAGAGTGTGAACCCGCCGCGACGAAGATGCGCTCGATCTGCAGCAGGGGCGCAATCTTCGCGACATAACGGCGGGTTTCGAGGGGAAGCGAGCGCCGTCCGGCAAGCCAGGCCTCGTAGCGTCCCGGCCCCGCATTATAGGCTGCAAGAAAGCCAGCTACGCCGTAGCGGTCATACATTTCTCGCAAGTACGATGTGCCCGCGAGGATATTGTCGCGCGGGTCGAAAGGATCGCTGCCGAGCGAGTACCGATCGCGCTGGCGCGCCCAGGTGCCGGGCATGAGCTGCATCAATCCCATCGCGCCTGCCGACGATACTGCGCGCGTCCGGCCCGCACTTTCAATGCGGATCACAGCATAGATCCAGTGCTCGGGAATGCCGAAGCGCTGCGAGGCCTCGCGCACATGCGCTGCGATATCAATCGAAGCTGCGGGCGTTTGCACTGCGCGCGATTGCCCGCTCGCGTGCAGCGGGTACGCAAGCGCCAGTGCGGCGAGAAGCGCGGTTAGCGCGATACCGTGGCGCACGGCTCAAGCCTTGCTGGCGCGCCGCGCAGGGCGCGACCACGTCAGAACGTGGGAGCCGTCATCGGATGCGAACAGATTGGCGCGTATCGGCCGGGCGAACGCCGGATCGTCGATCAGCACCGCGATAAAGTCGCCGGCCTTGTCGCCAACGCGCTTCCAGCCCGCACCGACTTCGTAGACGGCGTCATCGTCACCCACCATGATCCGGTAGTCCGGCGCATTTTCGGTTTCGGACGGTTCTGCAGGAATGAGGGCGAGCCTTGTATCGAGTGTGAGCGTCTGCAAACGCCCTTCGAAGCCATCGCGCGTCGCTGTGAATGTGCCGATATAAGTCATTGATCGTCTCCTTGGTTGTTGATTGAGGTTGCAACATTGCCTGGCTGCGCGAACCAGATATGCGCGCCATCACCGTGCTCGTCGGTCCAGACAGGACTGGCCCGGCCAAGCACGCGGTCGCGCGCGATGGGTCCGAAATAGCGCCCGTCGAAGCTGCCTGACGCGCGCCGGTTCATGACGAATATCTCGCCTGCTGCGATGGTCCGGCAGCCTTGCCAGACCGGCAGAGCGCGCCCGATGCTGTCTGCCGAGCGCGCCACAGCGGCGCGTGCACCATTGATGGTGATGGCCAGACCCTGCCTGCAGACAGTGTCGCCGGGACGCGCCGCGACTTCCTTCAGCAGCGGAATTCCCGTCGGCAGATAACCGCGTGTCGCAAGGTAATCGCGCAGCCGAGGCGGCGGATCGATCGCCACGCGCTCGCCAACCTGCAGACCGGTCGTACCGCCGATATGATACAGCCCCGTCGGCACACTGGCGGTCGCGTTCCAGATCAGAATGCGCGAGAGGGGCAGCGCGGCGCTGACCAAAGCGGCGGCACAGACCGTGCCCGCCATAATGAGAGTGCGGCGCTTCATGGCCGAAGATTCCGGTAGCGCAGCCAGACGCCGTGCCGGTCTGGATGATAGGCGCGCGCCTGCATTCCAGCTGCAAGGCGGTTGTCCATGTGCCGCCAGTGGTCGGGCGCGACATCGCACGGATCGGTGCCGCCTGCCTCGATTGCATCGATCAGGCCAAGGACCTGGCGCACCTTTGGCCAGCCCCGGACCGAGAGCAGTATCTCTGCGCCCGGATCGACTTGCGGAAGCGTGGAATAGGTGTCGCCAGCTGCGACCGCGCGCGCAATTGCGAGAGCCGAACGGATGGTGCCATATTCGTTGGACGCCCAGCGCACGAAAGCGAAGAGCTGCCCCGGCTTATAGCTTTCAACCCGTGTCCTGCGATCGATGACGCGCTGACCGACCGGCTTGCCGAAACGGAGCCAGTCTTCGCGCAGGCCTTCCTGCCACACCAGTGTGACATGGGTCAGCGGCGGATCGCCGTCACAACGCCCGGCGCCGCTGCGCGGCGGTGCCAGTCGACCGACCGTGCACAGGCGCGGCGACGTTAGCAGGAATCGATTAGATTCCTTGTTAGGATAGTTAAGGGGCTCGCAAGGCCAGCATTTCTGCGGGTTTGCGCAGCGTTTCGGTTCCCGATAGTCCGAACTTGCGGTTCCTGATAGTCCGTGCGCGGGGGTTCCTGATAGTCCGAACATCACACCGACTTGTCCACAGGAGGCATGCCGATGCGCCGCCGGGCGACATCGAAGGGATCGACAGGAATTGCCACGAAGCTGAGCCGCTCGCGGCCCAGCTGGTGGTCGAGCGAGAGGGTGTAGCCCGGGAGCGGTTGGCGCTGGACGATTGCGCGCATCTCGAAAGCGAACCGCTTGAGCGGTGAAAGCGCACCAGATTTGAGGTGAAGATGGGCAATGTCGAAGCTCCATCCGCCCTTTTGTTTGCCGCCATGCTTGCGCACGATCCGGTATAGCCAGCGCTCCAGGCCCCCGGTCAGCGTGAAATAGGCCGGGTCGATCGTGAGTACGAGCGCGCGGTCGATTACCGCTTCATAGAGCCAGTCCGGCACGATCATCTCGATGCCGAGCGCGCGGCCATTGCCATCGAGGCATTCGCGCCATTCGTTGATCCAGGAAAAGCGGTGGCGACGGCGTGCGCCCAACTGGCGGATCGATGTCGCGATGCTGGTTGATTGCAGCCTGTCGAGCGCGGCTTTCAGTCGCTCATAGGCGGCCTTGCCGGTACCGCGGCGGGTAAAGGCGAGGATTTCATGCGGGGTGGCGGCAATGAGTCGCGACGTCGGCTTTCCGGCATCGCGCGCTTCGACGATCTGGCTGGCCACCCAGATCAGCACATCGGCATCCCATATCGTTGCCATGCCATGTTCGGCAGTTGCCTCGACAAGAATTGAGATGTCGCCCATGCGAAAGTCGATGGGCTTCACCCGTTTCGATTTGGCGAGGCTGAAAAAGGGCCATGCCATCAGGTCCTGCGCATCACGCGCCGCGATTGCTGCGCTGGTTCCGACGAACAGATCGAGCTGCTGTGCTGCGCTGGCAAAGGTCATGTGGGCCGTCATTGGATAAAACTTCAGCGCCGAACCGGGCCGGTGTAGCCGTCAATCCTTTTGGCGGGATGGACCACGCCCTTGCCCGGATCGCTGGTCGAGCGGCGCACCCCTTGTTCGGCCCAGGCATCGAGATCCTCGCGCCGGTAGACGATCCGCCCGCCGAGCTTGTGGTAAACGGGACCGGTCCCGTAGCAGCGGTGTTTTTCCAGCGTACGCGGCGATAGGCCCAGATGCACGGCGGCATCGGGCGTTCGCAGAAAACGGGGGCGAACTGGTTCTGGAACGGCGGTCATGGGTAATCTCCGCAACACATGGGATGGATGGTGCGGCGAGTTGCCGCTTGTTGCAGAGAGGGATGGCGGGCAATTGGTCCCACGGGGGAGCGACGGAACTACGCGAGAACAATTGTCGCCCGTACCTTGCTGCCCTGCCGCCAAATATGGGTCGCTGGCCGTGCGGACCCACGAAAGTCCATCGCCCACCCGATCTTGAGCGATGCCCAGCAAAAATTCCGCACCGCGAACAAGACGGCGGCAAAGGATCGCGTGCGGAGCCAGGGACCGGGACTTGTCGGTCCCGCCAGCTTCGCGCCGGTCCGACCCGCTGCCGGTTCGCAGTGCGCGCGGGGCCCAAAACGAAAACGCCGCGCCCTCAGGAGCGGTGCCGAAGGCAGCGCGGAACAGAGCGCGTCCCCAGCCCCGCTCCGCTTTTCACAGCCATCCCTCATGCATGCGGACACGCAAAGAGGCAGGAACCGGAGAAGGCTCCTGCCCAATCGCGCGTCAGAACTCGAGCATCGCACCGGGCACAGTATGCACTATGCGGTTTGCCAGATGCGGCGGCAGCGCATTGTAGTCGCCCTCATCGAAGGCGAAGTGACCAAGGTCGTCATCCTCGACGACATGCTGGTCAAAGAAGCTGTGCAAAGCACGCCGTTCAGCAACAGCCAGAGCTTCGAAATAGCTGTGCGAGCTCGATACAGATTGAGTGAGTGTAGCCATGATGTCCTCCTGATGTCTGCCTTGAAACGGCAGGAGGACCGGCAGACGGGCGTGCAGGTGCCGGGTCACAGGATCGCCCGTACGGGCGACCACGAAGTGGCGTTGGGGGAAACGATTTTGTCGAACTGCAGCGCAGCGAACGGAGGCAAAATGGTGGGGCCCCGCCGTCCTTGATGCGGTGGCTGCACGCCCGTCATGCTCAGATTTCCGTGGGTCAGCCCCTCCCCGCTCTTACGCTCCTGAACAACACAAGAAGGGGCCCTGTCCGGTGAGGACAGGACCCCTTCGGGAGAGATCGACTGGGAGAGTTCAGTCGATTTCGGGAGCGTCGCGATTATCGCTCTCGCCGCCAGATTCACCGCTCTGATTGTTGCCACGCGAGAGAAAGTCGACCTTGTCGGCGAGAATCTCGCAGCCGTACCGCTTCACGCCGTCCTGATCGTCCCACTGGGTGTAGTGCAGGCGGCCCTGTACCGACACCAGCTGGCCTTTCGAGCAATACTGGCCGACAGTCTTGGCGAGGCCGTTGAAACAGGTCACGCGGTGAAATTCGCTGTCCTTGGCGGTGTAGCCGTTTTCATCCTTGTAGGTCTTGCCGTCCTTGTCGCGTGCGGGGCGATCGGTAACGACGGTGATCCCGGTGACGCTGGTTCCGCTCTTGGTTTCCCGTGTTTCGGGATCGCGGGCAATGCGGCCGGTGAGGATAACGATATTGGTCATGATAAATTCTCCTTCAGCTCTCAACCCGGAAACCATTTCCGGCTTGCGAACGTCGATGAGAAACAGGGCATGGGAGGACTGCACCGCAGGCGCGCAGCGCCAAGGGAAACCCGTTTACGCCGGGTGGTGCGGGCAGCCCGCGCAGCGGGCAACACGGCCGGAAAGAAAATGGGTTGCCGGGCTCAGCTGACCTGGTTCAGACAGGTTCGCATGAAAAGCCGGACTGGGTTCGGAGTGGGCATGAAGGCAGCGCCATGGTCCAACGCTTTATTCGCAGGCCGCGGTGCCTCCGGTTGCAGCAAGAAGGTCCATGAAATTGCGGGTAGCGCCGCAATCATCAGGATCCTCGAACTCAGCTCAAGGTCGGAGGCAGACCCAAGCCTAGGAGGCAACCGCTACCAAGCGAAGCGCTTCACCCGGTCTTGCTCAAAGCCGAAATTGACCCGGCAGCGCTCGATACCCAAGGCAATCATCTCGGGGCTAACCGGCGACACATCGGTTGCAAGGACATGACGTAAAAGGAAATCACTGGCAGTTACGGTGACAAGCTAGCCTTTTTCATTTCTGCGCCATCAGGCGTTACGTTGCTTGCATCAGAGCGTTCGGTACTATCGCGTTTGTCACATGCAGCTCCCACAGCTTCTTGCGGTCCACAGGGCAGCGCGCCGCCTTCTTCTTCCCATCGCAAAAGGTCTCTATCCTTCTTCTCGATCACCATATGGAATTCTCCAAATTGAAGCGGCGACGCAGCAGTCAATCATCGTATCAATCAGAGGCCCAGCGTCTACAGAACCGTTAGTATCACAGCGCCGATAGCACTGTTCCGGTCGCCTGTTCGGGACAGGGATGGCACTTGCACGACACAATATTCATTTCAGGTCGCGGCTCTCCTGAAAATTGCCTTGCGCAGAAGAAACCTCGCGCATGAGCGTGTCATACGCGGGGTTTCAAAGCGGCCCCATTGCACCTGCGACCCGCAGGGCTCCGGGGGGACGTCGGGACCGCCTGTTCGGTGAGCGATGTAAAAGACGCTCGATGTTCTTTCCCGCTCGCGTCACATGTCTTTCATGTCGTGATCCGGCATCGTCCGCATATCGTGACCTGCATGCGGGTCGGCGGGCTCGGCTGTCGGCGTGACCGCGCTGGCATCTGCCGGTAAAATTGGCGTCACTGGTGCCGCGCGCGAGTTGCCGGAGCGCGGCCTGGTTGAGGCCTCGCCCATGCTCTCAGGGGAAGTTCCTGCGGTCACTGACTGCGTCTCGCGGTTAGCATCCGAGGAATTTTCGGAACCCTCAACACCGGGGGAAGCTGTGGCAGCCGATGGCACAGTTCCGATGGTAATTGGCGTCTGCGCGTCAGGTGCCGAAACCCGCGATTCGTCACACCCGGCGAGGAAAAACAGAGCACCCACGACTGGAGCGAGACCGGCGGCTGTCATCTTCGATTTGCTTTTGCGCATCATACGATTCCCTTACAGCCAGGAAATGCCGAGATGGTTCTGGCCATGCGCCAGTTCGCCGCCCAGGAATCCTTGGGCGAGAATGAGCACAGCCATCGAAACAAGCGCAATGCGCAGCATCGTCCGGCTCTCCGGGCGGCGGTGCGCTAGTGCGGCGAGTACAACACCCAGAACAGCAATCAGCATGCCGTTCCAGCGGTGAATCTGCATAGCCGTATCCCCGCCAAACCACAGGCCGGTATGTATCCACCCGAATATGGCTGCAATGACGGCGCCGCCCGCCCCGCCATAAATGAGCACGCGTACGGCGGGCTCCAAGCCGGCTTCTCTACGCTTACCGACGAAGAGCTCGGTCAGCGCTGCCATCAGAAACAGGGCAATCGGGAAATGTATCGTGGCGGGATGCAATCTCTTGAGCACACCAACGAAGCCCTCCTGGTTCACATTGGCGGTCTCTCCCGATGCTTCGTCGTGCCCGCCGGAAGCATGGGCGTCGTCCGATGCTCCATTCGATAATTCCTGGGCTTCACCGGAGTTGTCTGCTGGACTGCCTGTCGCAGGCGCAGCTGCGCTCTCGGCCCCGCCATGCGCTTCGTCGCCATGCGCGTGCACCGGGCTGACCCAAAGAAGACTTGCGCAAACAAGCGCCAGCAGTTGGATTGGTTTCATACTGACGGGTGCCCTTTCATGGCGGCTTACCGCTGCCCATGCAGATTACTACGCATCTGGAGCTCTCACCCCTCAGAACAATTTATTGAGGGTGCGCTAGCGCGGGATGCATTCGAATTTTGTGTGCTCGGGCAATGGAACGTCTGCCCGAATTGCGTCCCATTGCAGCGATCGCAGCCCGGAGGAGCGTCAGCACCGACCCGGGTCGCCGGTTCCTAGTCTTGCTGCGCCATATCCTGCTGCGCAGCCATCTGCTCCATCATATCGTGCATCATCGTCATGCGCTGGTGACAGGCCGCCATCATGCCGGCGTTGTCCCCCTGCATCATGCCCGCCATGTGCTCCTGCATCTTTTCGCGGTGCTCGGCCATCAGCCTTTGGCGTTCGGCAGGATCGCTCGCCGCGCGGGCCTGCTGCATCAGTGCGCGCATTTGAGCCATCTTCTCACGATGGGCCGTCATGGCCTCGGAATCCTGCATCATGTGGCCACTGTGATCCTGCTGCTGTGCTGCAGCTTGATTTGTGTGGTCGTGCTGCTGCTGTGCCATTACCGGGGAGGCTGTCAGGCCCGTTGCGAGCAAGAGGGCCAGGGCTGTGCGGTTCATCGTCGAATTCCCTTCTATGGGCATGTGGTGGATGCCTTGTGCATTCATAAATCTTACGCAGCGGACGCGCCTTCCCCTCAAACAATCACGCAAAAGATGGCCATGGCGAAGGCTAGGCCAACAGCCGACCGGTTGCAGCATTGCTGATTTTCAGCCAAGTTTTCGGCAGAAGCCGGGAGAAAAAAGAGAGGTAACGTCATGACATCGGAAAAGGCGCCGGGAATGCTGCCATGAGCGCGGTCAATAAGGATGGCAGCTGGCAAGTCCCGGAACCGGACAAGGCCGAACTGGTGCAGATGCGCATTCGTCTCATAACGCTCGAAAACATCGTTCTTGGCCTGCTGTCCCGAGCGAGCAGTGAGCAGATCGAACAGATCAGAAAGCGCGCGGACATGATTGAACCGCGCCCCGGGGCGAGCAGGCACCCCCTCACCGAACTGGCAGCCAATGACATGCGCAAATTTCTTGACCGTGCTGCTCGGCTTACCGACAGCGCGGATCATGGAGAGGCTGAGTAATCTGGCAATGGAGACGCGATTGAGGGCCGAGAATGCAGGCCGGGCGCGGCTTTGTGATGCACAAATCTGCGGTGTCCTGGCAAGGTGACCAGAACCCATTGGCTTGTCTATATTTGCGGAAGCTTGATCGCGTTCGTCTGGGAAATCTACCAGATGCCGTTTTTCGTTCCGGGCAATCTCGAACCCTATGAACAGACCATTCGCTGCGGCATTGCGAGCTTGGGCGATGGACTTATCCTGCTCGCAGCGTACTCGCTCGCAGCCCTGAAGGGCGGGCGCGCCTGGTTTCGCCAAGGCGCCAAGATATCTTATGCAATTTACTTCGGTTTCGGCCTTGTCATTGCAATCGCTGTCGAAATCATGGCGACGTCGCTACCGTCAGACAGCCTGCTGAGCTGGCGCTATAGCGATCTGATGCCCCATGATCCATTGACCGGCATGGCGCTGATCCCGATCGCGATGTGGACGATCGTGCCTGCGCTGACGATCCTTCTGGTTCGGTTTGCTCAAAACGCGCGCAACTGAACTGAAAGCAGTCTCAACGAGCGACTTGGCCATGTCTCGCCCGGCGCTTAATCCTCGGGAACCTGTTGGCCAGCAAGACGAAGCCCGAGATCGCTATAATTGTCCCGCCGATGCCGAACAGCAAAAGCCACCAGCTGTTGATCCGGTCGCGCTGTGTCCAGTCCATGATGTGCAGCCCCCAGATGAAATCGAAGAACCGCCACGTGTCGCTTCGCGCGGAAAGGACCGCACCGCTCGATGCATCGACATAGACGCGCGTGTTAGCCACGTCATTATAGGTGATTTGCCATGCAGGAAACGGACCTCTGAATTCGGTGCCGACGCTTTCGTCGACCAGGCGCGCCGCATGGATGGATGTTTGCGGACCGACCCAGGCGCGCCGCGCAATTGAACGTGCCGTGGCTGCGGGAATGGGAGATAATATCCGACCGCTTTGTGGCTCATGCAGGCTCACGGCGCCATCGGCTCGCCGCACTTCAGTAACAGTCTCGCCATCAAGGGCCCGGGTCGTGATTGCGGTAATGTCATCGCTGTCGGACAGCCATCGCGGGATGGCGGCATCGGCGGGAAGCGTCTGTGCTGCACGCGAGATGACGTGTTCGGATCGTACTTCCTCCAGATCGAGAAAGGACATCAGAGCTCCGGTGGCCATCCACAGAAGCACCTGAAGGCCGACGAAGATCGCCAGCCATTTGTGCAGCTTGCTGCCCAGGATATGCAGGCGCAGCTTGAACGAGCGCTTCGCCACCCGGTTGGCCCCTCGCACTCCGATCAGCGGTTGCGCGGCGCGCGCGACGAAGAATGGTATTGCACGATCTTCCAGCCATCGGCGTCATGGGCAAGTACGGATGTTGCCACGCCCTCGCGGTCGATCACCCGCCCATCCGTCAGTTCGATCCGGTAGGTATAGGTCTCGCGCCCGTAAGCGTGATGTCCCATGCGGGTGACCGCAACGGTCGGATCACCGAAGGTGAAACTTGTAATTGCACCCAGTTCGGGCCCGAGATGATGCTCCATATAATGCGTGAAGCTGCCTTCGTCCTTGCCGTTCTCGTAAACGAAAGATTCGTCGGCAAAAAGAGCATCCATTGCGTCAGCGTCGCGGGCAACCAATGCCTCACGGTAGGCGACCAGAACCGCTTCTGCACCGGCGACATCGTCGTTCATGGCCGCCATGTGATCGGCATGGTTCATGCCTTGCGCCGAATGGTCCATCTCCATCGCTTCAGCTTGTTCCTGATGCGCCGAATGATCCATGGTCTGCGCCATCGCCGGTACTGCGGAAACTGCGAGGGCCGAAGCCATCAAACCGTGAATGATCATCGAATTCTTCATTGGTCTTTCCTTTTCTAGAACCAGAACCGGAGGCCGACGACGTAGTTCGTCACGCTGGGATCTTCGCCCTCAGCGCGCGCAAAATCGGCGCTGTCGCCAATCCGCCATTCCTGAGAGATGCCGATATATGGCGCGAACTCGCGCGCGAATTCATAGCGCAGGCGCAAGCCCGCCTCGATCGTATCGAGGCCTGCACCCACTCCAAGCTCAGGTATATCCTGAGCGGACAGAGCGATTTCGGCGCGAGGTTGAAGGATCAATCGCTGGGTGATCCGCTGATCGACTTCGGCTTCGATCCTTGCGGTAACATCGCCCTTGTTCGACACAAACGCTGCGGCATCGACTTCGAACTGGTATGGGACCAGGCCCTGAATGCCGATGACTGCATGCGTGCGTTCCGGTCCGGTCAGATCCTGCCGGATACCGCCCTGCAGATCGAAAAAGGGGGCTATGGCCCGGCTCCAAAGCGCCTGGACCTCGGCTCCCTCAACCGGCTCGCCGAAACTGCCTTCGCCCTCGGATTTGAACCAGAACTTGTTGATGTCACCGCCGTAATAGCCCTGCACATCCCACAGATAACCATCCTCGCCCGCGCGCACACGATATTCGAGACGGTCTCCCTGGAACCACAGGCGCATGCCGCCGTCGGTGTCCCTGATCAAGGCTTCGCGAGCCTCTTCCATAGCTTCTGCCCCCCAGATCGCGATTGCCGCGCGGGCGGGCCCGCTACCGGCTTCTGGCGGCGCAGGCAGTAGCGGGATCGCGGCATCGGAGTTGGAACTGTCCTGCATCGCGGAATGATCCATTCCCTCCATGCTGCCGGTCGCCATCGAGCCCTGATCCATTTGGCCCTGATCCATTTGGCTATGATCCATTTCAGGCTGATCCATCGGCATGGTCATGCCAGTCTCTGCCGCGTCTGCAGCCATTGCCCCGTGGTTCATCTCGGTGTGATCCATAGCGCCGTGATCCATCGAACCGGGCGTGGCGGATTCCGGTTCGCACGCGCCTTCCGGGACCTGGTGGCCCATTGCGCGGTGGCGCTGTGCTTCCAGTGCGCATTGCGCGGCAGCTTCGTCGGCTGCCGCCTGTTCGGCGCTTTGCTGCGGCTCGCTGGTGGTATGGCCAGCGTGCTGCGCCAGAGCGGGCGTGGCCGCGGTTCCGGCGGCGAGGGAGGCGATCAGACTTATGGCGACTTTCTTCATGCTTCGCCTCCAGCCGGATTGGCGACGGTGACGATCTGAAACATCCCGGCATGCATGTGGTAAAGCAGGTGACAATGGAACGCCCAGTCGCCCGGCTCATCGGCGGTCAGATCGAACTGCGCGCTGCCACCGGGCTGCACTATCACCGTATGCTTCAATGGCTGGCGGTTGTCAGGTGCGCCATTGACCAGCTCGAAGAAGTGCCCGTGCAGATGGATCGGGTGCGCCATCATGGTGTCGTTGACCAGCTTAACCCGCACGCGTTCGTTGTAGGCAAAGCGGATCGGCTCGTCCGCTACCGCCGAAAATTTCTTCCCGTCGAACGACCACATATAGCGTTCCATATTTCCGGTCAGGTGAAGCTCCATCCGGCGCGAAGGCGTTCTGCCCTCCTGATGCGGCGTCAGAGCGCGCAGCTTGCGGTAATCGAGTGTGCGGTGCAGAACATCATCAAGGCCAATTCCGGGATCGCCCATCCGGTCGACCGGGTTCATGGCGACCATATCAAGGCCCGGTCCGACTTCCACGTCGGCAGGCAGGCGCGACGTGTCACGCATCTGCATACCGGACATTCCCGACATACCTTCCGTACCAGAGGTGTCGCCCGAGCCATGATCCATACCGGCCATATCGCCATCGCCGTGATCCATGCCCGCCGTGGCACTGTCGCCGCTGCCATGATCCATACCGCTCATGCCCATGTCGGCCATGGTCAGCAGCGGCGGATCACGCAGCGGAGGAATGGCGGCGCGCGCACCTGGCGCAGACGCCAGCGTCGCGATGCCCATGCCGGAGCGGTCCATCGATTCTGCCACTAGCGTATATGCAGCCTGCTCACCGGGGGTCACGACGACATCATATGTCTCGGCCACGCTGATCTGGAACTCGTCGACCTCGACCGGCTCGACATTCTGCCCGTCTGCCTGAACCACGGTCATCGGCAGGCCGGGAATGCGGATATTGAAGAACGTCATTGCCCCTGCATTGATAAAGCGCAGACGCACGCGTTCGCCGGGCCGGAACAGATATTCCAGCCCGTCGAGCGGCCCATGACCGTTGAGCAGATAAGTGTAGGCCGCGCTCGATACATCGAGGATGTCAGTCGGCATCATGCGCATCTTCGCCCACATCCGCCGGTCCTCACCCGACAGCGGATAATCATCCGTCCAGGTGTTCTGGTTGTAGTTGAAGTAGCCTTCGCCCTTCTTGAGCTTGTCGAAGATCGTGTGCGGCGACATCTCGCTGAATTCGCTCAGCACGACGATATATTCGCGGTCCGCCTGAACCGGATCGGCACCCGCCGGATCGACCACGATCGGCCCATAATGGCCCGCCTGTTCCTGAAGGCCGCTGTGCGAATGCCACCAGTACGTTCCCGATTGCCGCACGGGAAATTCGGCCGTGAAGGTCTCGCCTGGCTTGACGCCCGGGAAGCTCACACCCGGGACGCCATCGAGCTCGAACGGCACAAGGAGACCGTGCCAGTGAATGGACGTATCTTCCTCAAGCTGGTTGTGAACGTTGAGCCGGACTGTCGTCCCTTCCTTCAGGCGCAGGAGGGGTCCGGGAATGCTGCCATTGACAGCGATAGCACCGCCGCGGCGGTTGCCGGTTGAAAACGCCGATCGCGCCACCGTCAGATCGATATTGGGGCCAGTTGCCTCGTCGATACCCTTGCGGGCCGCGCCGGTCAGCAGATCGGCTCCGCGCGCCCAGGCCGGAACAGCGCCGGCCAGACCAAGCAGGCCCATGCCGCCCGCTCCTGCGCCAAGAAATTTTCGTCGATTGACGGAGATCATACGTGCGGCTCCTGATGTGACATACACCGACCCTTACGCGCCCGTCAGCTGAACCCCTCAAAGTTTTTAACCCGTTCTCTCAAACGATTCCGGGCGCGATAGATGCGGGTCTCGATCGCCTTCTCGGTCGTCCCGAGCAGCGCGGCGGCCTCGGCCTGGCTTCGGCCCTCGACACTGACGAGCACGAGCGCTTCGCGCAGGCGTATGGGTAACTGCCTGATCTCCGCCTCGACGAGCCTGAGTTGCTCACGGCTGGCTGCAAGGTTTTCGGGATCGGGCGTATCGTCGGCCACCGCCTGTACCTCGCCGGAACCCGAAAAACCGAAGAAACCGACGATCTTCCTTCGGCGAACTCGGTCGCGACACCGGTTCAGGACAATGGTTGTAAGATAAGGGCCGATGGGCTTGGAGGCATCGAGACGATGCCGAGTGAGCCAGACCGATGCGAGGCTGTCCTGGACCACGTCCTGAGCGGACGAGGAAGACCCCAGCATGCGCGTCGCCAACGCAATCAGCCGCGCGATGTGCGCTTCGACAAGAGACGAAAACGCCTGCCTGCTGCCGGCCACTACCTGCGCGACAAGTGTTTGTTCTGAATTGCCCCCCTTTTTTGCCGGCATGCGGGGTCAGCTGCGCGGGCTGTCGGTAAGAGCTTTGGACACTTGCTGGTCAAATCGTCTTTGCTGATCGGGGTCGAGAATTTCACGCATGTCGAAGACATGGCGAACCGTTGCTTTTTGGAGATCGCCCATGCGGGCATGAACCTCGTCGATGGCCGCCCCCACCTCCGGGCCGTATTCGTGCTCGGCTTCCATCGCCTGCGCGAGTTGGGCGTTGGCAGCGCGCGCAGAGGCCTCGAGCCTGGCCCGTTCCACAGCGAAGCGCGCTTCGAGTGCCTCAAGGCGTTGCTTCTGCTCGTTGGTTAGCGTGAGTTCATCATGCACGAACGCATGCAGGCCCGTATCAGCATCGTGATTGGCCCAGCGATCCGCGCCGAGCGCACCGAGACTACCGGCGAGCGCCGCGAGCAGCACCGCGAGGGCAATATGCAATTTCTTCAATGTCTAGCGCTCCACATGCAGCAGCGCGGAGGGCGAGAGCCGCTCTCCGACAATGATACTATCTGCTATGCCAGGTTGCGAACCAGCAAATTGTGCGGGCCACCCGCTGGTGCCTGCGCCGGCTCCCAGACCGACGACGAACAGGCCCGCGAACAAGGCCATCCTGCGGCGTCTTTCAACGATTTCGCCAAGCTGGCCTGCCCGTTGCCATACGCCGGTCATGAAATCGTCCGGGACTTCGAAGGAGTCCTGTGTGCCCAGCGTCCCAAGCATCGCATCGAGTGTCTGATTGTCACGCATCCATTGCTCCTGTCGGTTGCCCGCATCCTATACGCGATAGAATACCCGAACCCTTAAGTTTCTTTTTTGAGGGCTGGGGCCCGGCTGTGCGTATCAGAACGTGCAACGGACAATAGCGAAGTCTGTCTGAATAGATCGGGAATCATCTGGTGAAAAATGCACGCCTCACAGAAGCGGAACGGGAGTTCACTCCGCTGCTTGGCAAGAGCTGGCTTACACCGTTCTATGATCGTGCAATTGGTATATTCACCCGTGAGGCGAAATGGCGCCGGGAGATCGTCAGTCAGGCTCGGCTTCAACCTGGCGACCGCGTCATCGATGTCGGGTGTGGCACAGGTACGTTACTGCGGGCCTTGATGGCAGACTGTCCCGAAGCGGGCCTGGTCGGCGTCGAACCCGACCCTGCCGCGCTGGCCATAGCCCGCAGCAAGTTCGGTCAGGGTGCCGATATGGTACGGTGGCACAACGGCTTTCTCGACAGCCTCGTGCTTGCCGATGATTGGCGGCCCAACATAATAGTCAGCAGCCTCGTCCTGCACCAGGTTCCATTGCCGGAAAAACGCGCGATTCTCGAAGAGATCGAGAGGTTGCTCTCGGCGAACGGTGTAGCACTGGTCGCGGACTATATGCGGCAGGACCATCCGCTGATGCGCGCCCTGTTCCGGGCAACCGTCCAATTCCTCGACGGCGTCGAGGATACCCAGCCGAGCGCTGACGGAGCAGTCGAGAAACTGCTCGGCGAAATTTTTGCAAGCGCAGAGCTGTTCGCTCAGATCCACACCGCAACCGGAACCATTTCGCTCTGGCGCGGCTCCAGGAAAGGCAATGTAACATGATCAAAGACAACCCATCGAAGCCGCTGCGCCGTTCGCTGACGGCATCGGTTCTTCTCACGCTTGCGGCGTGCTCGAATGCCGCACAGGCCGCCACCTACACGATGTTCCGGGATCCGGGATGTGGTTGCTGCCTGAGCTGGGCAGGACATGTCGAGGGCGGCATGGAAGCAGAAGTGGCTTCGGTCGATACTGACGATATGAGTGCGCTCAAGGCAGCCAAGGGCGTACCGCAGGATCTGTGGTCGTGCCACACAATGGAAGTCGAGGGCTATATCATCGAAGGTCACGTGCCCGCCGAAGCGATCGCGCGGCTCCTGCGTGAACGGCCCGCGGGCGTAACCGGCCTCGCCGTTCCCGGAATGCCGCTAGGCTCCCCCGGCATGGAAATGGGCGATCGAGTGCAGCCCTATGAGGTCATCGCTTTTGGTCCGGACGGCCACAAAGTCTTTGCATCCTATCCGTGACCGCCACCCGATCTGTATAATCGCAATGCAATAGGAGATCACTCATGCAAGACCGCTCGCTCAAATCGTCGATCCTCGCCTGGGGCTGGACACTCAGCCTGTTTCTGCTCCTCAGCTACTTGATCTGCATAGCTTTCGGCCTGCTCGCGCCCGAACGGTTCCATATGCATGAGGCCTGAGAACCGCTGCTTCCCGGATTCGAATGGCTGACACTCCCTGGATTTCTCGCAGGCGCAATCGGCAGCTTCTTATATGGGTGGTACATCGCCGTGATCGTGGTGCCTTTGTACCGGTACTTCAGATAACGCTTGAGGAAATCAAACTGGCTTGAAACGGCGCTCTCTCGATCGGATCGAGCACTCGATTTCGCGCGGATGTCTGATGCGTCAAAAGCAGGCCGGCGGCACCAGCCAGTAAAGACGCCCCCAACAGGAGAGGAACAATTTCGCGACATCGATCCAGCGACGATATACAGGGTCTGCTCCTGCACACTGCCATAGGCGCAGTCATGGGTTTCGCGATCCTTCATCCGGCGACGACACTTGTCTACTGGTACGAATTCGGCGCTTCGAACACTGCTGCCCAAAGCAACGCGCTCGCTTTTCTGCTTGACCGCCTGTCTTCGGCATTCGCGTTCGAAATGCTAACGATGAGCGCTGTGTATGTGGCGTTGGGCGCTGCGATTGGGCTCGGATTTGGTATTTATCACAGCCGCCTTTTGGATGAACGCTCGAAAGTTCGTTTCCTCGAACGCGAGCTCGAAGAAGAACTACCCTTGCTCATTGCCCGGGGCGAAGGAGAGCATGTCGAGTTCAAGTCGTCTATGCGTTGGGACAGACGCGAAGAGCGCGTAAACCGGCGCCTGCAGCAGGTTGTCGTGAAGACGATAGCGGGTTTTCTCAACCATGAAGGTGGCACGCTTTTGATCGGCGTGGAAGATGACGGGACTGTTGCGGGAATTGAAGCGGATATGCGAACGCTCAAGCACGCGAACCAGGATGGATTCGAACGACTTTTGATGGACACTGCAAGAGACGCCCTGGGCGGGGATGCTTGTGCCCTGGTCCATAGTCGTTTTCATGGGCTTGGCGGGCTGACCGTTTGCAGGGTGATCGTCGAGAAAAGCGTGCATCCGGTCTACTACACCGAAGGGGGTGTCGCTCATCTCATGCTGCGCACCGGAAACAGTACCCGGGAGCTGGATGTTCGCGAAGCTCAGGCGCACCTTCAACGAAGAGAAGCCGGGCCGATGTGACTATAACCCGGTCGCACGCAGGTGCCTGGAGTTTCACAGAATCTTTTTTGAGGGGTGAAGCCCTGCCGAACGTACGGTTCGGCAATGATGTTTCTCGGACGGGAGGACATCCATAGGGGGATGTATTGCAAGACCATGGTCACCATCGAACGGGCAATACCGCCGGATCCATAACGCTGCTGGGCGGTATCGCGATGGGAACCGGCGTCATGATCGGCGCAGGAATATTCGCGCTTACGGGACAGATCGCCGAGCTTGCCGGCCCGCTTTTTCCACTTTCGTTCATCGCCGGTGCCCTCGTTACATCGCTTGCGGCCTATAGTTACATCAAGATGTCGAACCGCTGGCCATCCTCGGGCGGTATCGCGATGATCCTGCAAAAAGCCTATGGTCCAGGCGTAGTGGCAGCCTCGGCATCGCTCTTGATGGCGCTCTCGATGGTCATCAATGAAAGCCTGGTTGCGCGTACTTTCGCCACCTATGCGCTTCGCCCGTTCGGTCTGGAAAGCACCGGCTGGCTCGTTTCCGCCGCCGCGCTCGCCCTTATCGTCTTTGCCTACCTCGTCAATGCCGCAGGAAACAAGTCGGTAAGCGGTTTCTCGGTAGTCATGTCGGCGATCAAGATCGGCGGTATCGCGCTGTTCGCTGTAGCCGCGATCTGGGCCAGCGGCATCAGTGGCGGCTCATTTACGCAGCCTGCCGCACTTACGAATTTCGAGGCGTTGCTCGCCTCCGTCGCCTTCTCGATCCTTGCCTTCAAGGGATTCACCACGATCACCAATAGCGGCGGTGAGATCGTGGATCCGCACAGGAATGTCGGACGTACGATTATCATCTCGATCGCCGTATGCATCGTGGTCTATCTGCTTGTCGCTGTGGCTGTCGGGTCAAGCCTCACGATCCCACAGATCGCCGAAGCACGCGACTACTCGCTCGCGGCGGCGGCGCGTCCGGCACTGGGGGAGCTGGGCTTCTATTTCACTGTTGCGATTGCAATTGCCGCGACCACGTCGGGCGTGATTGCAAGCGTTTTTGCCGTCTCACGGATGCTCACCATGCTGACCGAGATGAAGATGATCCCGCACAGTCATTTTGGCATGAGCGGCGGGATCCGCAGCCACATGCTGGTCTACACCGTGGTTATCGCAGGCACGCTTGCGGTTCTATTCGACCTGTCCCGGATCGCTTCGCTGGGGGCGTTTTTCTACCTGATTATGGACATGCTCGTTCACTGGGGCGTGTTTCGCCGTCTGCGCGGTGAAGTCGGCGCACGTGCATCGATCCTGCTCGCGGCACTCGCGGCCGATGCGGTCGTGCTGGTCGCATTTACCTGGGTGAAACTAAAGAGCGATCCGGCGGTCGTTGCCTACGCAGTGCTGGGGATTGCAGCCGTCTTTCTGGCCGAGTGGATCTACCTAGCGAAAAACGCAAACACGCCTCGCGATAGCAGCAAAAGCTCCGGGAAAGACACATGAGCACAATGGGCCTCTGGATCAGCATCAAGGTGTTCACATCATAGCCGCCTTACTCCTTGGTATCGTGTTGTTTTTGGTCGCCATTTACGCGCACCTTTCGATCCTGGGTGTCGGTCATTCTCTTGCGAGCGAGCGTCAGGATCTCTTGGCAAAGCTCACCATATCCCTCCTGGTGCTGTTTTCGCACCTGCTCGTCGCTGTCCTGTTTGCAGTAGGCTTCTGGTTGGGCGCCGAATGGGGTCTGGGGAGTTTCGACGAAACCTCCAGCATGAACTGGATGGACTATTTCTATTTCTCGCTGATCAATCTGACGACACTCGGACTGGGCGACATTTATCCAACTGATCACCTGCGGGTGATCGCAGGGATCGAAGCCCTGACCGGGTTCGCGCTTATCAGCTGCTCGGCGCAGCTTTTCTGGAAAATGATGAAGGAAGGAGAAGGTAAATGAGCCAAGATTCACATTCGGACAAGGGAGGGGGCGGCAATTACTGGCGCTTCATGGCGATGGTCTCGACCTCGACCGTCATCATGTTTTTCTTGATGTACACCAACAGCTTCGATGCCGACGACCTGTTCTGGAGCGAAACGCGTTTCTGGATGATGTTCGTCATGGGCGGCGCGATGATGATCGTGATGCTCCTTTTCATGTGGGGCATGTACAAGGACCGGACTAAGAACTTCATCATTCTGGGTGTCGGCGCGATCACCATGGCCCTGGCGCTGTGGCTGGTCCGCAGCCAGACGACGGTCGATGATACCGAATACATGGCCGCAATGATCCCGCACCACTCGATCGCCATCATGACCAGCGAGCGCGCCAGTCTGAAGGATCCCCGGGTGCGCGAACTCGCGCAGGCAATCATCGTCGCGCAGCGCCGTGAGATCGCTGAAATGAAATATCTGATCGATGATATCGAGGAGAACGGCCCAAGGACCGAAGAACGCCTGCCAGAGGAGATGCAACAATGAACAAGTTCGCATACATGACAGTGCTCGCGCTGCCGCTCGCCGCCTGCAATTCGAACACCGCACCTGGAAACGACCGTGAAGCGCAGCTGGACCCGCCTGCAACCGCGGCCCCGATCGAGAGCGCGGCCAGCGCTCTTGCCAATCTGAGTCCCGGCCTGATGCTTCCCGAGACGATGACCGATGCTGACCTTTCTGCGCTCGGCGCGGAAAATTCGTGCCAGTTCCGGCTGACCGAAGTGGCGTTCCCATCTTTCGTTTACGATGGCAACGGACGGGGCGCAATCAAGATTAACGGAAAGCTCATTCCGGTCACCGCGAGCGGTCCCGACAGCTATGCAAGCGGGGAGCTGCGTATCCAGATCCGCGTGCTAGACGACGAGGGCACTGCCGGACTGCAGATGCAGGAGCTGATCGTCGCGGCCCCAAGAGCCAAAGACGAGCTCGGATTCTGGGGCTACACGACCTGCAGCGGCGATCCCGCCTGACAAACGGATAGGCGGACACCGGTCACGTCCGGTGTCCGCTGTCCGGCAAGGACGTGCAGAAACTCATTCTAGTGCTGCACGGATTGGATCAATCAACTTCAAACCGCGGACATGAGCTCATGAGCATTTCGTCACCCATCGCCGTCTTCGGAGCCGGCGGCAAAGCCGGAACCGAAGTCTTGCACCGCGCCCGGCAGGGCGGGCTCGCAGTCCGCGCCTTCGAGCACAATCTACCCGAGCCAGGTGATCGCGTAGAAGGGGTGGAATACGTCCAGTGCGATGTGCTCAAGGATTCCTTCGCCGACCAGCTTCGGGGTTGCGGCGCAGTGATATCCGCGCTGGGGATCGGGTTCAGTCCCTCAACCGCCATAGATCCGCCACCTCTTTACACCGATGGCACGCGCCATCTTTTGGAGGCCATGCGAGAGACCGACATCACACGGATTGTCGTGATCTCGGCTGCGTTTGTCGTACACCAGCCGAGCATACCAGCATGGTTTGAGCTCACCGCGCGCTCCGCCCTGTTCAACATACTCGAACAGATGGGAGCCATGGAAGACATGCTCGAGCAGGAAGTCGGCCTCGATTGGACCTCCGCGCGCCCCGGCTGGCTGCTTGATGAACCCTATACGGGTGAAGCAATCATAACGGACGAGCGCTTGGCAGAACGTTGTTTCCGGTGCCGCCACGGCGACCTTGCTGAAAGCCTCATCGAATTCGTAGCCGAGGGAACCTGGCTGAAGGCGAAGCCCGCAATCGGCCGACCCGAAGCGGAGCGGTTTGAGGAGATGAGTGCCCTCAAAGTAGAACTCGAGTTGGATTGAACAGCCCACCAGTAACCGAAGCGCAATCGGCCAGAGGATCCCGGCTGTTGGCCATGCAACATGCAGTAGCATCCAAAAGTGACAAGGAGACAAACGCAGCCACCGCTTTTCCAAAGACTATTAATGCTCGCAAAAAGAAATTTACCGGCAAAAGGGAAAATATAATGGCCAGGAAGGTAGCAATTTTTGGCGCTGGTGTTGGCGGCCTGACAGCAGCTCATGAGTTTGTCCGGCGCGGATACGAGGTGTCGGTGTACGAACGCAACGACACCGCCGGTGGTTTTTTTCGCAGTACCCGCCGTGAAACCGACAACTTGCCGACCGAATATTCGTGGCATGGCTTTGGTCCTTGGTATCACAACACCTTCGACGTTCTTCGCCAGATACCCTTTGATGACGAGGCATCACTGTATGACCGCGTTCTGTCGAGGCCGATGGAATATGCGGTTGTCCCGAACAGGTTTAATGACGACCAGAAAATAGCCGCTTTCTTTGAAAAGCCGGGCGCATTTCGCATGTCGCTATCAGACAAGGTTTCTCTCGCCTGGGGCATCCTCAAGGCCTGGTCCGTTAACAAGCGGTCAAAACACCGGTATGCTCAGACGAATGCGGCAGCCTACTGGCAGCCACGCATGACCTTGACAGGTCATAAAACTTGGAAGGCTCTGTTCGGGCCGTGGATCGGTGCAGATTGGCCTTACGCGTCCCTGCACCATGTCGGTCTATTTTTCGGGCGCAACATCAGGTCGGGTCCTGCGCACAAGCATCCCGCCGATGAAAACGGCGCGGCCTGGGAACACCGATCGATGGGGGGATGGTCGCTCCTCAAGGGGCCGAGCAATGAAGTGTGGTTCGACAATTGGGTCGAGCATCTGGAAGAAAGCGGCGTAGCGTTTCACTGGCGGGCACCCCTCGAAGCGCTTCAGTTTGATGGAGCGCGGATCACCGGCGCAAGCCTATCTTCAGGCAATGGAGTGCGTGCGGATATATACGTCTTGGCCAGCACTCCGTTCTCGTCTGCCGAAATCGTAGAGCGAACGCCCGCTTTGTTGGTTGACCCCCAGTTGGCGAAACTGAGGCCGCTAATCGAGGACGGCCCGCACACTCAGGTTTCCTTTCGTATCGCCTTCGCTGAACGCATGGCCTGGCCGCGCGAACGCACCGCGATCGCGCTGACTGATTCTCCCTTCAACATCACGCTGTTCGCAAATGAGCAATCGTGGCCTTCCCACATCGATCTAGGCGAGGAGGTGCAATCGCTCTGGACGTGTACCGCATGCGTTGCGACCGTTCCGGGAATAATCCACGGCAAGCCGCTTCGCAATTGTACCAAAAGCGAATTTATCGACGAAGTTCTCGCCCAGATACGCGCATCGGAAGTGCTGGACGGAATGATTCGAAGGACGAATGGCGGTCGCGGAATGGAGGAGTTTGCAATCCTCAAGACCGAAGTCTGGGACGAATGGGAATTCGACCCTTCCGGCATCAGGCCAGAGCAGCCCAAATGGGTGACCACCACGAACACCCGCGACCATCGGCCCTGTCAGGCGACATCGATACCAAACCTCGTCCTGGCGGGTGCCCATACGGACACCGAGGCGGATATCTGGAGCATCGAGGGAGCGGTCGAAAGCGGTCGCCGCGCGGCGAAAATCTTCGAGCCTGAAGTAGTCGTTAAGCCGCAGCACAAGCCTCTCGCGCTCAAGTTCACATCATGGATTGACGATGCATTTTTTGCCCTGCGGCTGCCACATGTGCTGTCGGTGATCGGAGCACTCGTCGGCGCTGTCCTCGTGATCGGTTTGTATGAGCTGATTGTGCGGAGTTGATTGTAAGCGGAACCCGGCTGCGAGGCATAGGTTCGAAAGATATGACTAAAACGCTCAGAGGAGAGCCACCATGGATCGCGTCAAGATTGACAATGACCTTTCAGTACTGAATTTTCCGCCTGAAGCGCACGACATGCAAAATCTTGCAGAGGCTGGCTTCAAGACTGTCGTCAATCTCAGACAGGCAGGCGAGCAAGGGGAAAAGCTTAGCCCGCAGACCGAAGCGGAAGAAGTGCGCGAAGCTGGCCTCGAATATCTTCACTATCCCGTCTCGCCGCCCGATCTGACGGCGGCGAAGGCGAAGGGTCTTGCAGTTCGGCTCGAACAGCTTCCCGGTCCCGTGGCCATTCACTGTGCAAGTGGCCGCCGGGCCAGCTTGATGGCGCTTGTATCGTGGGCGCATCAGCACAATTGCGGTGCATCCGCCGCTGCGGATCGCGGGCGGGAATCGGGCTTGGACATCAGCGAAGCCGAGCTATCGCCAATGCTCGTAGAAAGTGAGGCCCAAGCGTGATTTTCAGACAGCTTATCGAGCGGGAGTCCTCTACCTATACCTATCTGATCGGATGCGAGAACACGGGTGAGGCGGTTCTGCTCGACCCCGTCATCGAGACGTACGACAGGGATCTGAAAGCCGTCGCTGCATTGGGTCTCAACCTGTCCTTCACGCTCGACACGCATATCCACGCTGACCACATCACGGGTGCATGCCGACTGCGCAGTCTGACAGGGTGCAAGGTAGCTTACCCTGTCGATGACAATATCTCATGTGCGGATGTGGAAGTGAGCGAAGAGGCGCCCCTAGCGGTAGGCGACCTGACCATCCGCGCGCTGTTTACACCCGGCCACACTGACAAGCATCACTGCTATCTGATAGAGCAGGGCGGGCATAGGCAGATCTTCTCAGGTGACGCGCTGCTGATCGATGGCTGCGGCCGCACCGATTTCCAGAACGGCGATTCCGAAACCCTTTACAGGTCTGTCCGCGAAAAGCTGTTCGCCCTCCCGGAAGACACGCTGGTCTATCCAGCTCATGATTATTCTGGTCGCCGCGTTTCGACGATCATGCAGGAACGCACACGCAATCCCCGCTTGAATGACGATGTTTCGCTTGCCGAATTCCAGCAAATCATGGCCGATCTTGACCTGCCCTATCCCAAGAAGATCGACGTGGCCGTGCCTGCCAATCTGAAATGCGGAGATTGCGTCGAAGAAGCGGTTGAGCAATTGCATGAGCTCGGCGGGAAGTCGCCGCAGGGATAGGTTGGCCTGCCATAGATCGCACGAAAGCCTGCGCCGGTTATTGCGCGCTATCCGCGCGCACCCATCATTTGATCGAACTGGGAGACGATCACCAGAACCATGTCTGGATGGCAAATCGAACTGCTATGCTTCGGGATCGATGAGTTTTTCCAAATCCGTCGAAATCAAGATCGCCTTGGATCCGCTCGATAACGGAAACGCTTCCCCTCAAACCTTGCCAGGCAGCATCAGCCTGCATGACATGGCAGGCCGAAAAGCGTCTGGAACCATCGTTGCGCAATGGCCCATCGAATCTCTACGCTGGCTTCAGCTATCGCATCAAACGGAGCATACATGCGAGTGGCGTTCTCTCAGAGCATGAGACTACATAAATGCTTTCATAAGAGTTGGCTCGAACAAGCCCCAAGCGGCAGCGATGAAGGTCAACGCAGTTGCAACTAGGAGCATAATTATCTGAGGGTTCAAGAACCATTTATGTGCGGCTTGGGAATCGCAATGACATTTGCGCCGATATTTCCGTAGAAAAATGAGCCAACTAGCCGCCACCGCAATCATCGAAAGGGCGGTCATTGGCCAGTGAAGCGAGCCCAGAGGCGTCAAAATACTGCTCAAGCTCGCACTTAATCCGGCAGCGGCCAGCACCAACGGTAGAATGCAGCAAGAGCAAGCTGCCAAAACAGCAGCCGAACTGCTTATGACACTCACAAAGGCGGTCTTGCCTTCATTCAAAGGAAATGTCTCGACAGCATTAATCTGTTTAGCCATGGAACGACTAGTCGCCACGGGCGGCCCTTAACCACATGTGATCTTTAAATAGATCTGCCATAGTACTCTTTCGACCAGAGGCTTTCCAAGCAAGGGTTCTTCGTATTTCGCGAATGTGGCATAGCCTTCAACCAATTGAAGGTCGAGGTCAATTGCGTCCCAACTTTCTGGCAGCTCCTGAAGCCCGCATTACGCAGCCCTGGTGTCCTAGGTTGCTGGACACCGCAGTCCTTTGGCCAGCATAGCTGCGCCCAACACCCATTGTACCAGAAAGACGGAACCCCGCGCCCAGGGTTGGGTCAAGCGCGGGGTTCCTGAACGGCCCCGGGACACCTGCGACCCGCAGGGCTCGGGGGGAGACGGGGCCGCCATTCTATTAACGAGGAGCAATCCGGCCGGGAACGGATTTGGTTGTTCGCTGCACCTGAGCGTTCACGTTTTTTGCAAATCCATAATTCGAACGGATAGATCCACTCGTAGATGTGGCGACGCACGCAAAACTTAGCATGAGCATGCTGCATTCTCGCCAACACTCAATCGCCGGTCACCTGCTCGCTCAATCAGTCGAGCGGTTCTGGGATCACGCGCAAATACGGTTTCTTTTCGTCCCAGCCAGCAGGGTATTTTGCTTTCGCATCCTCGTCCGACAAGGAAGGCGGGATGATCACGTCATCACCTTTTTGCCAATTGACCGGCGTCGCGACGCCCTTGCGTTCGGTGAGCTGAACCGAATCCAGCAGCCGGAGCACTTCATCGAAATTCCGCCCGCTGCTCATCGGATAAAGCAGCATGGCACGAATTTTCTTGTCTGGGTCGATGATATAGACAGCGCGGACGGTGGCATTGTCGGCTGCGGTTCGCCCCTCCGCATTGCCCGTTTCGTCGGCCGGCAGCATGTTATAAAGCTTGGCGACCTGAAGGTCGCTGTCGCCGACCACGGGATAGTCGACCTTATTTCCGCTCACCTCCTCGATATCGGGAAGCCAATCGCGATTATCCTGGCTGCTGTCGACCGACAGGCCGATAATCTTAGTGCCGCGTTTGGCAAATTCCTCGCCGAGCCCGGCCATGTAACCAAGCTCGGTCGTGCAAACCGGTGTAAATGCCTTGGGATGGGAAAAGAGGATTGCCCAGCTGTCACCCATCCAATGATGGAAGTGAATGCTGCCTTGTGTGGTCTGAGCTGTGAAGTCGGGGGCTGTCGAGCCAATTGAAAGGGTCATGTAGATACTCCTATTTATCTTGTGGGAACTCAGGGCTCATTACTAGCGATGCTCTGAGAAGAATGCGGGTCCGACCTCGTCTTCATCCTGTTCCTCAAAGATGGGCACCAGATCCGCTTTGCTCGGGTCAACCGGTCATACGACAAACCGATCCCAGCCAGCATAATGCTCACCGCTACGCTTGCCTTGAGGCAGGCTCAGTCCGATCAAGAGCAGGCCGGCCACAACCGACGCCACCGTTCCGGCAGACGACGCCCCCGCAAGGAGGAATGGCGCCGCGACAAGCCAGGCACCGAATGCAGCATTGATGAAGCGGAGGGCGCGCGCGACTTCCGCAGTCGCGATGATTGCCACCGTAATCACCAAAGCACCCACCACGTGATCGCTGTTAGCCATCGCGCCCTCGCTGCCAAGCGTGATCCTTGTCAGCATCAGCCAGGCTCCCAGAGCCGTGCTGGCCATCAGGGTCCAGGGGAAGGTCACGCCGCGCACCGTGTTGTTCCAGATCGAGCGCGCATCGGTCATATAGTCGGTATCGTCGATTTCGCCGTGTGACACTGCGCCGCCCTTGAAGAAGGTTCGGATAAGCGGTTTGCCTTCCTTTTTCGACCAGTAGAGATACTGTCCCATGGCGATGACCTCATCGAGCGAGAACGGGATCATGATGAGCATCGCAAGGGCAGCGATCAGAGCCGGCGTACTCCACGTTCCGATCATGATCGGCTGAATGATCACGAAGTAGATACTGACCACGCCCAGCGGAATGACCAGAATGCCGAAAAAGGTGACCATCCACGGCATCGTGCGCCAGCGCGCGCGGGTTCCCATGACCGCCATCAGGATTTCGAGCACATAGCTGACCGCGCCAAGCCCGGCATCCGGGATCGGCCAGGCCTTGGATACATCCGAAGTGATGATTTCCTCGGTCCCGTTCTTGGGATCGGCGAGCGATCCGGAAAAAAACGGTTCCCACGCCACATCGATATGGCCAAGCTGGTAGGAGGTGAGCATGCGCGATATCAACAGGCCGATAATGCCCATCGCAACAATCGGGAATCGCTGGGCATCTGTCGAGGGACTGTAGGTCCACCCGGGCGGGATGGACTTCTTGTCCATCATCCCTTCCATGCTCATGCCGGGCATCATTGGCACCAGCACCGAAAATGCGATCGCCAGTGTACCGACAAGCAGATTGGTCAGATATTGGGCCGCGCTCGGACTCCAGAAGAACAAGGGCGCGAAAAGCAGCCAGATGCCGATGAAGGCTGTCGCCCACTGTCCGAACCAGGCGGTGCGCTTCGAAAGCGACATCGCGCCGAAGATCATCAATACGATCCCGCTCAGCATATCGCTTAGGGCAAGAGCGTTGGCCCGCCATTCGATCGATGGCAAACCCCGCTCCAGAGTGACCGCTACGACCGACGCACGGGCAGTATCGGCGGATACGACGTCATAGACACCCGGACTTGCAGCGAGCCACAGGCCGAGCCCGATGACAGCAAACTGCGTCCAGCGGGTACCACGCTGGGGGCCGTCCATGTCGTGCATGTCGCCGTCCATCTGGTGCCCATCATGAGCCATATCGGTGTCATGCGATTGGGGCCGCGCCGGTTCGGTCTTCCCTGCATCCGAACTCTTTGGATGCCAAGCCACGCGGGACGTGTTCAGCTTATTCGTTTCGTACCAGTCCTGCGGGTCGGCTTTCAACGCGTCGATGATGGTCGGAAGCGTGTCGCGGAGCGAATGTTCTGGCTCCCACCCCAACAGGTTCCGGGCACGGGAGATATCAAGGATGTAGTGAGCATTGGCATCATCGACCATCCATTGCTTGATGAATCCGTCATGGCCAAGGACTTCTTCCTCGATCCACGTGCCCAGTTTCGCCACGCTCTTTGGAATGCGCACTGTCGTCCATTCCTCGCCGTGGATCCGGCAATGGACGATGTCCTGAATCTCGGCGTAGCCCAGCGTTTCGGGCTCGCCGACAAGTATCGGCGTCTCGCCCTCGAGGTCAGCGCGACGCGCGATAGTCTGCTCGACCGCCTTGGTCAGATCTTCAAGATGCAGTGCCGACTGCGCAGCGCACAACATGCCCGGATACAGATGCGCCGACACGCGGTGCTCATACACGCCGGCAATCTGCTCGGCGAGAAAGGCGGAATGCCCCTCGTCGTCGTAGACCCCGGCAAACCGCAGGAATACAACCGGAATGTCGCCACGGTTCTCGCGCAGTACCTGTTCCGCATCGGCTTTCGACTGGGGGTAAGGCCAGGTTGGTCCGAGCGGGCTCGATTCGTCGATACGTACGCCCGGCAGCGGTTTGGGCTCGTGTACAAGCATTGAGCTTGCATAGATGAACTGTTCGATGTCGAAGGCCTGCAGCGCCGTGATCAGTCGGCGTGAACCCTCAACGTTGACCTTCTCGTAGAGAGGATTGGGCTCGCCGGTGATATCGAAATAGGCGGCCAGATGGATACAGGCAGCAAGCTCGTTTCCGAAATCGCCCCTGACCTTTTCGAGGGCAGCAGCCACGGACGCGTCATCGCCGAGATCCATGGAATAGGAGGCTGTGAGATCGGGATTGTCCTCGACGGGAGACCGGTCGAGACCAATGACGCGATATGCGCTGCCAAGGCGCTGCGTCAGCGCGCGGCCAATATATCCGTTCGCGCCAGTAATCAGAACGATACGCCTGTCCATGGGAGTGCCCTCGATTTAATAGCCGGAAGATGTTCCACTTCCGTACGAAGCAGACGGCAGCCGCCCCCTTTCAAAGAGCGGCTGCTGTATATCGTCGCCCTAACAACAGCCGGAGGATTTCCCATCTGCGCGTGATTGGGAAACTTCCTGCACGAGCTCGGCCGTCTTTGCATCGTTACCGGTACGGGCGACATCGGCTTGCGAAACCATGCCGCAGCATTTCCCGTCATCGTCGATAACCGGGACACGGCGAACCTGGTTTTTTTCCATGGACGCCAGACAGTCTTCCAGAGAGGTATCGGGGGTAACGCTCACGACCGACCGGGTCATCACGTCTCCGACGCGTGTCTCCGCCGACATTCCCTCGCCCACAGCCCGGCAACACACGTCGCGATCGGTGATCACACCGACAAGACCACCATCATCGTCGACGACCGGAATTTGCCCACAATCATTGTCGACCATGAGCCTGGCAGCGTCCTGAAGGCTTTGGTCTTCCTTGCAGCATGCCGGATCGCTAGTCATTATTTCGCTGGTTTTCATCTGTTTCTCCAAAGGTTTGGCGTTCCGTTCGATGGGAAGCCGCATCCGCCTAAGGAACTTTGGGAGACGTGACCGCCGCATCGAATCGTCGGGTTCTGCAAACCTAGTGCTTACCATCGTTGGAAGGTCAAGGCCGGCTTGCGAGATTCCATTCTTCCAACAATTCGTCGCCAGGTCGGTTTCCACCCCCAAGGCTGAAAAGACTAAGCATGGGTTTGTTTCAATTGATTGCCCGAGAGCAGCCACGTGCATAGCCCGTCCCCAGCGAGGCCGATCCAATGGTTTAAGCTCTGTCTACTCCTTGGCCCCCAAGAACCGGAAGCTTCAAGCCCCGCAACCGCAGAGCATTCCCGATCACCGAAACCGATGACAGGCTCATCGCTGCCGCAGCGATCATCGGGTTCAGCAGCAAGCCGGTAAAGGGAAACAACACACCTGCGGCAACCGGAATGCCCAGCGTGTTGTAGGCGAAGGCAAAGAACAGGTTCTGTCGGATATTGCGCATGGTCGCGCGCGACAGGACAATCGCCTGCACCACGCCGGTCAGATCGCCGCGCACCAGCGTGACGCCGGCGCTCTCGATCGCCACGTCGGTGCCGGTGCCCATGGCGATGCCGACATCGGCAGCCGCCAGCGCAGGCGCATCGTTGATCCCGTCGCCGGCCATCGCAACACGGCGTCCGTCGGACTTCAGCCTCTCGACCTCGCGATGCTTGTCTTCGGGCGAGACATTGGCGTGCACTTCGTCGATGCCCATTTCCCGCGCGACTGCTTCAGCAGTTCCCCGGCTGTCGCCTGTCAGCATGACCACGCGAATGTTGCGCGCATGTAATGCGGCGATGGCGTTGGCGCTTGTCGGCTTGATCGGATCGGCCACGGCGATGCGACCGGCGGGCCGCCCGTCGAACGCCACGAACATCACCGTTTGCCCCTGAGAGCGACCGCTTTCCGCCGAGCCAAGCCAGGTCTCGTCTTCGACCCCAACACGCCGCATCATCTTCTCGTTGCCGATTGCAACGCGGCGGGCACTAACAGTCGCCTCGACGCCTTCCCCCGTGGTAGAAGCCAGGTTCGTTGCGCTGGCCGGCGACACCCCGCGCGCCCGCGCGCCCTCGACGATTGCGTGAGCAAGCGGATGTTCGCTGCCCATCTCGACGCCCGCGACCGCGGCAAGGAACTCGGTTTCATCGATGCCTTCAACCGGATGAACGGCCACCAGGTCGGGTTTACCCATCGTCAGCGTCCCGGTCTTGTCGACTACCAGCGTGTCGATCTTTTCCAGCGTTTCCAACGCCTCGGCATTACGGATCAAAATGCCGTGCTGCGCGCCCTTGCCGGTGCCGGTCATGATCGACATCGGCGTAGCGAGGCCGAGAGCGCATGGACAAGCGATAATCAGGACCGCGATGGCATTGACGAGTGCATAGGCGAGTGCTGGGGCAGGACCCCAAATCGACCAGACGATAAAACTGGCGATTGCGATAACGACGACTGCAGGTACGAACCATGCGGTTACTTGATCGGCCAAACGCTGTATCGGCGCCCGGCTACGCTGTGCTTCGGCAACCATCTGCACGATTTTGGACAGCATCGTGTCCTTGCCGACATTGATAGCCTGCATAATGAAGCCGCCGGTCTGGTTCACAGTGCCACCGATAACCGTGTCGCCAGCGAATTTTGCCACGGGCAGCGGTTCGCCGCTGATCATGGATTCGTCTATCGCACTCGATCCTTCCTCGATTTCGCCATCAACCGGAACCTTGTCGCCTGGCCGCACGCGCAAGCGATCCCCTGTTGTCAGCTCATCGAGAGGAACTTCGCGTTCATCGCCCTCACCAAAGATCTTGACGGCGCTGGGCGGGGCAAGCTCAAGAAGCGCTCTAAGGGCACTTGAAGTCGAACCACGCGCTTTCAACTCCAACACCTGGCCAAGGAGGACGAGCGTGGTAATAACCGCGGCAGCCTCAAAGTAGACGCCGACGCGCCCTGATTGGTCGCGGAACGCTGCAGGAAAAATGTCCGGTGCTACCGTCGCTACAACGCTGAAGAAATAGGCGATCGCCACGCCGAACCCGATCAGCGTAAACATGTTCAGATTGCGGGTTTTCACGGATTGGATGGCGCGAACGAAGAACGGCCAGCCGCCCCACAGGACAACGGGTGCCGCCAATAGCAACTGAGCCCATTGCGCCCAGACTGGCTCGATCAGACGTTCGAAACTAATCCCTGGGATGAGATCGCCCATTGCATACGCAAACAGCGGTATGGTGAAGAGCGCACTCCACCAGAAGCGGCGACGCATATCGACAAGCTCGGGATCAGGCCCGTCGTCGAGACTGACGGTTTCAGGCTCGAGCGCCATGCCGCAGATCGGGCAAGACCCGGGCCCCGGTTGACGTATCTCGGGATGCATCGGGCAGGTGAAAATCGTACCCTCCGGCACGTCCTCCACCGCGTCGAGATGCGCTCCTGAGAGATAAAGCTCCGGATCAATCTCGAATTTGTCGAGACAGCGCGACGAGCAGAAATAATGCTCAGAGCCCTCGTAGCAGGCCATGTAGTTGGCGCCTTCGATTGTAACGCTCATTCCGCAGACCGGATCGATCGCTGTGCCTTCAATAACGCTTTCTTTCTTGCTCATGACCAGCCCTTCCTAGCTTTTCACCACGACGAACTGCCCCATCATTCCGGCATCCTCATGCTCGAGAATGTGGCAGTGGTACATATATGGCAGACCCGGGTCCGTGTGTTCCTCGAACCGTAATAGCAGGCGCACTTGCTCCCGCGGGTCGACGATGACCGTATCCTTGTAACCAGTCTCCAATGGCGGCGGAGTGCGGCCGTTGCGGTCGATCACGCGGAACTGCGCGTTATGAATATGAAAGGGATGCGCCATCATCGAAACATTGGCGATTTCCCAGATTTCCCACTGACCGACGGGCACCCGCTCGTTGATGACATTCATGTCCATGCTGGCACCATTGATAGACATCCCGCCGCCCATCATTCCCATATCGAGCACAAACCGCCGGGTTCGTACTGCAAGTGAAGGGTCGAATGCTGGTAGCGCAGCAAGCTGCGACGGCAGGTTCCTTCGCGGCGAGGAGTCAGAGGGTCTGATATCGAGGACGCGGAACGGCTCGTCCATCTCGGTATCGTCGCGGCGTCGGCCCATCATGCCGCCGCCCATCATACCGCCGCCGTTGCCCATCATGCCCATCGAATTGTCAGGACTGGTCGCCACAAGACTGAGTGGGCGCCCCTCGGCAAGATCGACGAGGATCTGCGCACGCTCACCCGGAGCGAGCCTGAGCGAGCGGACCGCATGCGGACGATCCAGCAAGCCACCATCACTGGCGATGAGCTGCATGGTCTGACCACCGGACAGCGAGAAATCATAGAAGCGTGCGTTCGATCCGTTGAGGATGCGCAAACGCAACAAGCCAGTGCGTGCATCGAACACAGCGTTATGCGTGCCGTTGACGTAGATACGATCCCCGCGCACGCCCATCATCTGCGCATGCATGTTCTGCGGATAGAGGAGCTTGCCAGAGCTATCGAGCAAGCGGTCCTGAACAATAAGCGGAATATCATCCACGCCGTATTCGCTCGGCAGATCCAGCGCGCCCTCTTCATCATCACGGACATAGATCGGAGCGGCAAGACCAGCATAGACCTGCGGTCCCGTGCCGCGATGCAGGTGCGAATGATACCAATAGAGAGAGGCACGCTGGCGAACTTCGAAAGATGGGCTCCAGCGGGCGCCGGGGCGGATCAGCTGGTGCGGCCCGCCGTCCGCAGCGGCGGGAAGTTCGAACCCGTGCCAATGAACCGTTGCTCCTTCGTCCAGGCCGTTGTCGACATGCAACCGGACGCGCTCGCCGCGGCGCATCTCCAATGTCGGACCGAGATAAGGCGCGTTTACACCGATCGTAGGCGAAACGACCCCGGGAACGAATTCCTTCTGCCCTGCGGATATCGACAGTCGAAAGACCCGTTCGCCTTGTTCGACAATTCCCTGATCGAGCTTGGGAATGGCGAGCGAATTGGCTCCGGCCCCATCGGCACCAAGCAGCGAACTTCGCGCTTCGCACGCAGACAAGGGAAGAGCCATGAGGCCCGCAGCCGCTGTGCCGGCCCGTCCCAGCAAGGCACGTCGGTTTAGGCTGGATGCGTTCGCCCACTGGTCCATTTCACTTGCTCCGGAGATATTTAATCAGCGCAGCGATGCCCAACACAAGAAGGATGGTCAGCAATAAGCAGAACAGACCCATGATCCCCATCATGGCTGCTGGCATGTCACCGTTCATCATCGTACTTCTCCTATCATACCGGCCCCGGGGATACGGTCCGGGGCCGGCTCGCAAATTACTTCTTGGTGATCGAAGTGATCGTGTTGCCGCCTTCACCGGTAGTGAATTCGAACGAGATCGCGTCACCAACCGCCACGTCCTGACGCAGCTGTTCGTCGGCTTCGAACCCCATCGTCATGGCGGGCCATTCAATCTCGGGGACAGCGCCGTGGTCGACGGTGATCGTTCCCGCGTCGGCGTCGATGGCGGTGACGGTTCCTTCGGCGCTGGCGGTCTGCATCGCGCCGTCCGATCCCATCATCGCCATGTCGCCATCGTCCATAGACATCTGGTCATCTGCCATCTGCCCGTCCGCCATCGGCATTTCGTCCATCGCTTCGGTATTGTCGCCGGAATCGCAGGCAGCGAGTGCCAGCGGCGCTGCCAATAGGGTCACGAGGGTTGTAATACGCATTCTTCTTCTCCTTCAGAGGGTTTGGACCGTTTGGTCCGGGGGCGCCGCATCAACAGATATGCAGCGGGAAGTACGAACATCGAGAGCAGGGGAGCAGTGATCATCCCGCCAATCATCGGGGCCGCGATACGGCTCATCACCTCGGACCCGGCGCCGGTGCCGATCAGGATCGGAAACAGTCCGGCAAGAATGACCGCTACGGTCATCGCCTTGGGCCGCACGCGCAACAACGCGCCTTCGCGGATCGCCTGATCAACCTCATCTTCCGAAGGGTTGGGAGGGCGTTCCTCCAGCGCCGCTTTCAGGTAGATCAGCATGACCACGCCGAACTCTGCCGAAACACCGGCAAGAGCGATAAAACCGACAGCAGTCGCGACCGACTGGTTGTAGCCGAGCATATACAGAAGCCAGAACCCGCCGGTCAGCGCGAAAGGCAATGTACCCATGATCAGCAGCGCCTCATCGAAGCGGCGGAAGATCAGATAGAGCAGCAGGAAAATGATCGCGAGCGTCGCCGGGATAACGATCTTCATACGCTCGGCAGCGCGAGTAAGATATTCGAACTGCCCAGCGTAGGATATGCTGACGCCCGCCGGAAGATCGACTTCTGCCGCGATCGCCTCCTGCAGATCGCTGACGACCGAAGTGAGATCTCGTCCGCGAACATCGATATAGACATAGCTCGTCGGTCGACCCTGCTCGCTTTTGAGCATGGGCGGCCCGCTACTTACGCTAATTTGCGCTACGCTACCCAGCGTGATCTGCTGCCCTGACGGTGTCAGGAGAGGAAGCGCTCTGAGTTCGCCCACGCTGTCGCGGATTTCGCGCGGATAACGCACATTGATCGGATAACGTGCCAGCCCTTCGACCGTGCGTGCGACATTGGCGCCGCCGATCGCGCCAGATACGATCATTTGAACGTCGTCGATGTTGAGGCCGTATCGGGCAGCAGCCAAGCGATCGATATCAACGTCGACATAGCGCCCGCCCGACAATCGTTCGGCCAGGGCTGAGCTCACGCCCGGCACCTGCTTCCCGACCTGTTCTATAGCCTGCGCCACCCGGTCGATATCGCTAAGATCCTCACCCGAAACCTTGACCCCGATCGGGCTCTTGATCCCGGTCGCGAGCATGTCGATCCGGTTGCGGATCGGTGGCACCCACACATTGGCCAGACCCGGCACCTGTACCACGCGGTCGAGTTCCTCGACCAGCATGTCGGGTGTCATACCTTCACGCCATTCGTCGCGCGGTTTGAACTGGATGGTGGTTTCGAACATCGTCAATGGCGCTGGATCAGTCGCCGTGTCGGCACGGCCCGCCTTGCCGAATACCGTTTCGACTTCAGGCACTGATTTGATCAAGCGGTCGGTCCGCTGGAGGAGCGCAGAAGCCTGCCCGGGAGACAGGCCTGGAAGCGCACTGGGCATGTAGAGCAGATCACCCTCGTCGAGCGGCGGAAGAAACTCGCCACCAAGCCGGGTAAAGGGGACGAGTGTCGTCGCGAAGACCAGCGCCGCAATGACCAGCGTTGCCTTCGGCCGGCGCATTACCCAGTCCAGACCCGGACGATAGGCGCGGGTCAGGCCCCGGTTCAGGATGTTCTTGTCTTCGGGCGGAATCTTGCCGCGGATCATCCAGCCCATCAACACAGGGACCAGCGTAATCGAAAGGATTGCTGCACCGGCCATGGCATAGGTCTTGGTGAAGGCGAGCGGCGCAAACAGCCTGCCCTCCTGCGCCTGGAGGGTGAACACGGGAATGAAGGACAAGGTGATGATCAGCAGGCTGTAGAACAGCGCCGGGCCAACCTCCTTCGCTGCATCCCCGATGACCCGCCAGCGTTCGTCGCCCGCCAGCACGCTGTCGGGGTTTTCATGCGTCCAGCGCTCAATATGCTTGTGAGCATTCTCGATCATGACGATCGCGGCATCGACCATCGCGCCGATCGCGATGGCAATGCCTCCAAGCGACATGATGTTGGCGTTGACCCCTTGAAAGCGCATGACCACGAAAGCGGCGAGCACACCCAGCGGTAATGTAACGATGGCAACCAGCGCCGAACGTACATGCCACAGGAACAAGGCGCATATCAGGCCTACGACTATGAACTCCTCGGCCAGCTTGGTGGTGAGATTCTTGACCGACGCATCGATCAGTTGCGAGCGGTCATACGTGGTAACGATCTCCACGCCGTCGGGCAGGCTTTGCTGAAGCTGTTCGAGCTTCGCCTCGACCGCGGTGATTGCGGATCGCGCGTCGGCCCCTTGACGCAAGATCACCACCCCGCCGGCGACCTCGCCCTGACCGTTGAGCTCCGCTATCCCGCGCCTCAGCTCGGGTCCGATCTGGATGGTCGCTACGTCGCCCAACGTCACCGGGACTCCTCCACTTGCGACTTGCAAGGGGATCGCCCGAAAATCATCGAGGCTGCCAAGATAGCCGGATGAGCGCACCATATATTCGGCTTCGCCCATCTCGACGATCGAGCCGCCCGCTTCCTGGTTGGAAGCCCGAACCGCCTGCACGACGTCGGCATGCGTCACACCGAGCGATGCCATCCGATAGGGTTGCAGGACAATCTGATACTGCTTGACCATACCGCCGATACTGGCGACTTCGGCAATGCCGGGAATGGTCTTGAGCTCGTAGCGCAGGAACCAGTCCTGCAGACTCCGTAGACCCGCCAGATCGTTGCCACCGGTTCGGTCGACGAGCGCGTATTCGTAGATCCAGCCTACACCTGTGGCGTCGGGGCCGAGGCTGCTCTCCACGCCTGCGGGAAGCTGCCCTTGCACTTGGTTGAGATATTCGAGCACGCGCGAACGCGCCCAGTAAAGGTCAGTCCCGTCCTCGAAAATGACATAGACATAGCTGTCACCAAAGAACGAGTATCCGCGCACGGTCTTGGCTCCGGGTACGGAGAGCATCGTCGTCGCCAGCGGATAAGTGACCTGATCCTCGACGAGCCGGGGCGCCTGACCGGGATAATTTGAGCGAATAACCACCTGAACGTCGGATAGGTCAGGCAGTGCATCCACAGGCGTGGTCCGCACGGCCCAGAACCCCGCGAGCGCGATGGCGATCGAAGCCAATACGATGAACATGCGATTGGCGATCGAGCTTTCTATTATGCGCGCGATCATTGGTCGCCTGCCTTCCTGATGCCGGTGAGGCGTGGGCCGTCCGTTCCCTGTACGAACTGGAACGAGACGCGGTCGCCGCGCTTGAAGCCGCGCACCTGCGCTGCCCCCTCGGTCGCGAACGTCATTGTCATCGCCGGCCATTCGAGCGCGGCAACGGGCCCGTGCCGCAAGGTGATATTGCGGGCAGTTATACGCTCGATAGTGCCGCTTGCCCGGTAGGTGCGCGGCTCGTCAGCATCGTCCTGCGTTTCGCTTGCACCCGCGGCCGTCGGCACTTCGTCGATGCCGCGGACATCGAGCCCCGCGAGACTGGCTTCGGAATCAAGCAGGAACTGGCCCGATGTGACTACTTCCTCGCCCGGCGCGAGGCCCGCGAGTATCTCGGTCCGACCGCCCGCTTCACGGCCAATCTGCACCTCGGCAGGGCGATAGCCACCCTCGTCCTGCGCCAGCATCACGATCGTGCGTTCGCCAGTGCGGATAATTGCTTCGGAAGGAATTAACACCGCTTCGCGGCGAGCCGGAGAAAGCGAAACCTGTGCGAACATGCCAGGACGCAGTCGAAGGTTGGGATTGCGCAGTTCGGCCCTAACGGTGAGCGTTCGACTGGCCTCCTGTGCGCTGGGCAATATCGCAGTAATCCGCCCCGCGAAACGTTCCCCCGGATAAGCAGTTAAAGTCGCGCTTACGGGCTGGCCAACCCGTACGTCGGCGGCAAGGATTTCGGGAAGCGCCGCTTCCAGCCAGATCGGATTGAGTCCAGTGATTTCGGCCAAGGTCTGGCCCGCGCTCACGCTCATTCCCGGTCGCACACCGAGCATGGTAACTGCGCCCGAAGAAGGCGCCGTAATCGTCAGGGTGGAACGTGGGCGACCACTGCGCGCGACCGACGAGATTACGCCATCAGGCATTCCAAGAAGCCGCAACCGTTCGCGCGCCGCGCGAGTAAGCGCTTCATCGCCGGTCGCGGCGACCGCCAGATATTCCTGCTGCGCGCCGCCCCATTCGGGAATCAGCAAATCCACCAAAGGGGTACCCTGTCTAATGATGTCATCGGGCGCATGGCCATAGGTTCGTTGCACGAAGCCGCTGGCGCGGGGCTGCACGATCGACACCTCCCGGGCATTGTAAGCGAGTGTGCCGGTGACGTTCGTCTCGGGTTCGAGCACGCCCATTTCCGCTTCGGCCGTTCGAATGCCGAAATTCTGCACGAGCTGCGGATCGATGCTGACGCCCCCCGCTCCGGCACTGTCTCCACCGGCGCATTTCGGGACCAGTTGCATGTCCATGAAAGGCGACTTGCCCGGCTCGTCGAAGCGCTGATCAGGCACCATCGGATCGTACCAGTAGAGCACTTCCTCGCAGCCTGCTCCCGCTGCGGCGCTGTCTCCGGTCGAAGCACCGGAGGAACCTTCCCCAAGCTGGGCGATGCCGTAGCCGGCGCCGAGGCTCACAAGTACTATGCCGGCTGCAAGCGTGTAGGACTTTTGGCGAGGGGTGAGTTTTTGCCAGGCGGCTTTCATTGCATGTGCTCCCGGTAGGTAAGTCGCAAAGTCGCGGCGGCTTCGACCGTCGCTTCTTCGCGTTCGAGGATTTCCAGTTCGAGTAGAGCCAAGGCTGTCCGGGCCTCGATGACGTCGATCAGATCGGCGCGACCTGCAGCAAAACTCGCCATTTCAAGGTCTGCCCTGTCACGAGCGAGGGGCAATAGTTCCTCGCGGGCACGCTGCCATTGGCGCGCCGCGCTGCGCCAGGCAGCGAGATCGGCCGCGAACTGGGCTTCAAGTTCGCGTAGCTCGTCCGCGCGCTCGGCCAGCGCCGCAGCCGCTTGCGCTTCGGCCGCGGCAATGCGTGGCTCCTGCCGCCGACCGGCGAAGATCGGCAATGTTACCGAACCCATGACCGAGACGACATTCCCGAAATCGGGATTTCGCCGTCCGAAGCTGACATTGACGCCGAAGTCGGGCCTCTTTTCCGCCCGGGCAAGATCGATGGCTGCGCGGGCCCTTTGCTTGGCAGTGTCCGCCAGACGGATCCCGGGGTTGCTCTCTAGCGTAGTGCGCAGCTCGATCGGATCGACATCGGCGGGCGGTACCGGACCTTGCGCCACCGGCTCCTCCCCTGCAATATACCGCGTCAACCGCGCCTGCGCCGCTTCCCGATCGGCTTCGATGCGCGTCCGGGCATCGTCTATCTCGAGCAGTGCACGGCGGATCTCGAGGCTTTCCGCAGGGCGCGCCGAACCCGATGCGACTGCGCTGCGAGCAACCGGCACGAGCTCGCGCAATTCATCCTGAGCCTCGACGGCCAGCGCCAGTCGCTGCTGCGCATAAGCCAGTGATATCCACGCGCGACCAGCGGCGACTTCGACATCCCGGCCAACAACGCCGAGGCGAGCTTCGGCCAAGCGGATATCCGATACCGCAAGCCCAGCCCTCGCGCGTCGCTTGGCTAGATTGGGAATTTCTTGCTCGACACCCACCTGGACTTGGGTCGGAAGCTGCCGGTCGAGATCGAACGCCGCCGGCCCGGTGACCGGCAAATTGACGATGCCCGCTCGTAGCCGCGGATCGGGCAATTCGTCTGCAGCCTCCGCCGCGTTCCGCAGAGCTTCCACCTCAAGTTCACGCGCCTGCAGGACAGGCTGTTCGACGCGGGCCGCGCGCAAAGCCTCTTCGTAGCCGACAGACTGTGCTTGCGCTCCTTGAGCGACAAATATGAGAGCCACGAAAGCGCAGCTGCTTCGCCATTTCATTGTGTAACCTCGTAGAATTTCTGATGCTGGACAGTCCAAGGCTTCTCGCTTCGCGGTGCGAAGCGAGCGGATATAGACTATTCCAGCTTGTATTACGGCACCATGGCACCGACTACAGAAGACTAGATATCGAGGTTAACTTGTGGAGGGGGGGATTCGGGTGTGAGCAGGCGTCCCTGGAGACCCATCAGATCGCCCGTCAGATAGATCTCACGATCGGCCCGCAAAGGAACCATACTCTTATCATTGGTGCCGGGGATATTTGCTGGCGCAAGACATCCCATCGCGACGACGCAATCGAGTGTCCTCTGGTCGCATGGAGGTTCTTCGGACGAATTGCCATCCGTCACCCCTTCCATGATCATATCGCCCATTTCCGAGCAATGGACGGTCCCGGCTGCCCCCAACTGTGGAACCGCCGCCGCTTGGGCAGCACTTTGTACAAAAAGGCCGAGGCCAAAAAGTACAACAGCAAGGAAACGACCTATCGACACTCTTTTGCGATAAGTCGACCGCCGATTAAACGCAAGTGCGAAGACCGATTGATGGCCCGAAAATTTCATGGCGTTCCACGCCTGCTGACGAAAGCTTCCCGATGTCACGTTGAAGTCCGTCCTTTGATTCAATCATGGAAGCGATGGATAAGCATCTTAGCCTTAGCCTCGGTCACCAAGAGTTTTGGATGACGGTGCGACCGTCGAAGAACAGATAGCGCTGTGCGCTGAAACCGGCGGTGAGCCCTTCTGCGAATATGCGCATTAACGGACCATCCTTCAGCCTGCCTGCGCACAAGGTCGAAACGGAGCGGCGCCGAACTGGATAGATCGGCGCCCGGTTCCGCGTCACCTCTCATCCTGCGAGGACGCGGGCATATCCCGCGAGGCCGACATGTCTTGCGAGGCGGACATGGCCTCCATGCGTTCCATCATGGCTTTGCAGTTTTCCATCATCGCCATCATCTTGCGGCGCATTTCCGGATCCTGCATCATCGCCATCATCTCGCCCATCGGCATTGCCCCTTCCGCGCCAGCTTCGCTGCCCATGTTCATGTGTGAATCGGCATCCTGTGGAGCACGGTCAGCCTGTTGGGCGAGTGCGGCGGTGGAAACGAGACCAAGAGCGACAGCAGCGCCGGTCAACATTGTTTTGAAATTACGATACATTGGTATTCTCCTTAGATTATACGGTGACAAAGGGAGGCGCTCAATCAACTTTGGGTGCCCGAGCCCTCTGGGCCCGTGCTTTTCATACCCTTCATGCACATGGCCATCATCGCCAGGCATGGGAACAGGTAGAGCAGGGGCAAAACCGCCGCGAACCCGAACCACATCGAACCCAGTATTGCTGCGCCTAGAGCGAGAACGACGCTTGCGGCGATCAGCCACTTCGTCTTGGTCGACCAGCGTGCAGGGCTCGCGCAACTTTTGCCTCCCGATGACTTCGAGGTCGCCGCCTGAAGCTGCTGGGCTCCTAATTGTGGCGTCCACGGAACAAGCGCGGTGGAACTCGACGTCATTTGGGTACTCCTCGATTCGTCCTTGATAGCCACAAGATGGGCCTTCCCATCATGGGAAGGTCAAGGCCTTTCTCAGAGTTTTCTGAAATGGAAGAAAGGGTGGCTTTCTTGGCGCTAGCGCACACTGTTCGTCGGCAATCGCTCGGCTTCGTCTGGTCCGCCGTGCTAAACGGCATAGAGTGCACCGGCGCCGTATCTAATCGACAACCGGCGCACTCTAGACGTCGCCGAAATCAGCGTCAGCAACAAAGCTATGGTACATGATTGCGGTGACCTGCTTGAAGCAAGGACCTAAAAATTGCCTAGCAACATCCCGCCGAAGCGGCTTCCTTTGTAGGCTCCGAGACCTCGCGGACCAGATCGCCCGTTTCGCTCTTCTCGGCGTTTTGCGCAATGTCGGCCTGCGAAACGATGCCGCAGCATTTGCCTCCATCGTCGACCACCGGAAGTCGGCGGACCTGGTTGTCCTCCATTTTCTTGCAGCAATCGTCAACGCTCGTGTCAGCGGTGACTGTCACAGGGGATGGGGACATCACATCCGCAACCCGCGTGTCGGCTGATTTGCCCTCTGCGACGCAGCGGCATGCGATATCGCGATCGGTTACGACACCGACGAGGGCACCGGTTTCATCGACGACGGGAATTTCGCCGCAATCGTTATCAACCATCAGCGTCGCGGCATCCTTGACGCTATCTGATGGGCTGCAGCAGGCTGGGTCGGCTGTCATGACATCTCGGGCTTCCATTGTTCATCTCCACTTTGGTGTTTCGGCGCATTTATGCGCTCGCGTAGTAAATGATCTAAAAAAGCTCTCGGTTCCAATTACATCCGCGACCCGTTGCGTATGCAAGCCGGTTCGCTTGGCGCTCCCCGAACACACGCCTTTTCAATTGATCGGGGTACCGGCCTATTGCAGGCGCCCGGGACCGAACCGATGATCTAAAGCGCTCGCACAATCGGACGGACTACCCTGCGCGAGGTCGCGAAGGATCGGGCAGTCGGGCCTATCGTCATCGGTACACTTCGCCGCCAATTCATCGAGCGTGGCAACCATTGACTGCATCCCGACGATCTTTTCGCGTAGACGCTCAATATGAGCGCATGCCACCGCCCTTACATCGGCGCTGGCGCGGCTTCGATCCTGCCAAAGTGCAAGCAATTCCTGGATTTGCTCCACAGAAAAACCGAGATCTCGGGCACGGCGAACGAACCGAAGCGTGTGGACGTCTCGCGGCTCGTAAACCCTGTACCCCGAAGCCGTCCTTTCCGCTGGCTCAATCAATCCGGTTTTTTCATAATAGCGGATCATCTTGGCCGAGACGCCGGATTTGTCGGCTGCCTGCCCGATGTTCATGATCATTTCTCCTTCATATTGGCACAGTCCCGCGAATTGGTATTTTCTCGGCACTTTCCAAGCTTCCAATGATGGGATGCAATTTTACCCTATCAAGTGCCGAATCCCCTTACCGGCCGACCCAGGTAGGTGGCAAAAGCCTGCCCGTCGTATCGACGCGATTTTCTCTTATGCGCTCCGGCTGATCAGGCCACCCTGGTCGGGCGACACTTACCGCCCCCTATTCGACAGCGTAGACCGACCGCTCGCCGCCCTGAGCCAAAGCAAAGATGGTGAAGGGGCTGGATTTTGTTCCACCCATCCCTGGGGAGCCAGCGGGCATTCCGGGAAGCGTTATACCATTGAGTTCCGGACGCTCAGCCAGCAGGCGGTCGAAGCTTCCGATCGGCACATGCCCGTCAACATAATAGCCTCCCACGAACGTGGTGTGGCAGCCCCCCAACTCTTGCGGAATACCTTGCCTCTGCTTGATTAACGCCAAGTCGTTGGTCGCTTCGACCTTCACTTCGTAGCCATTTTCCCGCAGATACGCCGCGTAGCTTTCGCAGCAGCCGCATTGCGGATTCTTGAAAAGGGTCGCAAGCGGCTTCTCGGGGGGCGCTGCAAGGGCCGGTGTTGCTACGAGAACCGCCAGTGCGGCGAAGATTTCCACTACATTTCTCATCTTTCGTCTCCTTTGATCTAAGTCACTCTGACTGTCGCCATCATGCCTGCGGCCTGATGTTCGAGTATGTGGCAGTGGAACATCCAGTCTCCGGGATTGTCAGCCACGAAAGCGACTTCCACAATCTCGTCTGGTGCTATGAGCACCGTGTCCTGCCATTCGCGATATCGCGTCGGCTTGCCGTTTCGGGAAAGTACTCTGAAACTGTGCCCATGCAGATGGATGGGATGCCACCAGGCCGTCTCGTTACGAAGGGTCAGAATGACACTCTCGCCTCTGGGTAGGGTCAGAACGGGGTCGAGATTGTGGCCCGAGGCCGCCACGCCATTTACGGTCCAGTCCATCTTGCCGGTCGCCGATGGTCCCATCATTCCACCACCGAACACAACTTCGTGGCGGGTCGACGTTTCTGTTTGCGGCTCAGGGATGGGATTAGGCGGCAACGCAATCGGAGTCGTCAACGGGTCTGCGCGCAGCGGTGTGTCCGAATAAACGACGTCCGTCAGCGCAAATTCGAGACCCTCATAGAAACTGTCTCCGATCGTGACGCGCGATCCGGGCGCGCCCTCAGGATCCAAAATCAGATCGATCCGCATTCCCGGAGCAATGTGCAGCGCTCCATCGACCTCGTGCGGAGCTACCGGCTGTCCGTCCAAGGCAATGATCTGCGGATTGAGACGGGAAAAATCGAGCGCGAAGATCCGCGCGTTCGCGGCATTGATCAGCCGCAGTCGGATGCGCTCCCCGCTGCGTACTACAAAAGGCTGCGGCGGACGCCCGTTGATCGTCATCGTGTTACCAACGCGGCCGGACATGAAGGCGTCGGACGGATTCCCGAAATCATCATTTATCTGACCATCTGCACCGATCCGCCAGTCGTCGAGCATCCAGGTTATATCCCTGTCCACTACGATCGGGTCACGCTCTTCGACGATCAGCGGGGCATAAAGACCTCGCGCGACCTGTTCGAAACTACGGTGATGAGGATGATACCAGAACGTGCCGGCATCCTGAGGCACAAAATCATAGGTGAACGACTGGCCCGGCCGGACCGGATCCTGGGTCAGATGCGGCACACCGTCCATCGCATTGGGAACACGCAAGCCGTGCCAATGAATGGTAGTGTCCTGCGCAAGGCCATTGTCGAGCGTGACGCGCAGACGCTCTCCCTGCCTGATGCGGATTTCAGGAGCCGCCACCTGGCCGTTGTAGACCCATACGTCGACCCCGCCCTGCGCATTGCCGAGGAGCGGCACAGTCGCGGGGGATGCGCGCAGACGCATATCGACCGGTCCGCGGACCGCAGATCCCGCCATCACGCTGCCGCCACGCTGCATGAACAGCGCCGCAGTGCCAGTCACGGCCACCGCTCCGCCACCCGCGAGAAAGCCGCGGCGGCTCAGCTTTGCAATTTTCATTGCCATGATCTGGCGCCTTCCGATCAATCTACACTCGCCTTCCAGTAGCAAAGATAGGGCTTCCCATCATGGTAAGGTCAAGGACCGTTTTCAGGGAAGCCCATGATCGGCCCGGCCCCAATTCGCGCGCAGGAGGCCCTCACCAATGACCTCCGCGATGAGAATTCTCCTGTCGTTGCCTGCGCCGAGGCAGTTCATCGGATAAGTTCAACTGTCACACAGTCCGGCAAGGGAAACTTTCGCGCCCATGAACGTTGGTCGCATTAGACGAAAAGCAGCCTAATGCTTTTGAAACGGAGATATATCGCATGAACAAAATCGCCTTGGGTATAATGGCTGTCGCCTCGCTCGCGCTTGTTTCGTGTGGCGAGGAAGGCGCCACGCAGGAGCCTCGCGACGGCACGAGAGCAGACGTATCAGCGGGTTCAGGAGATCAGACGCCAGCAGGTGAGATCGAGGGGCCTCTCCACACAGGGAGCGGTGACGTCACCGATATCGATGGCAGCCGTATTACGATCTCGCATGGCCCGGTCGAGACACTCGATTGGCCCGCAATGACCATGACCTTCGTGGCCCAATCTTCCGACATGATCGACGAATTCTCCGTAGGCGACTCCGTGAACTTCGAATTTGGCCAGAGCGGTGAGACTTATGTCATCACGGGGATTACCAAGGATGCGGTATAAAATCGCCTTGAGTGAGGGGTGAAGCCGCTTCGGGCGTAGAAGGCGTATCGACACTGCGGCTTCGCCGCAAAAAAGGGAGAGACAATCATGGGTGACGGTTCGATGATGGGAGGCGGCATGATGATGATCGGCATGGGCCTGGTCTGGTTACTGGTAATTGTCGCCCTGCTGCTCGCGATCGCTGCGCTTATTAAATATCTGCGGAAGTGAGCCCTTGCATATGATTATCGGCTTGCGTCTCGACCTTCGCACGATGGCATTTCGCACATGAGTGATCCAGACAAGCCTGTCGTGATCGTCACCGGTTCGAGCGGATATATCGGGTCAGCCATCGTCAAGAAGCTAGCAGTCAATTACGACCGGTTCGTCGTTTAACGGTTCTGCATGGTAATAGCGCAGGCTTGAAATAGGATGGTGAGGTTTGGATCCTATAAATACGGGTAGGCCCGAAGCAGTGTGGCGAGGCGCGCATCCCGCCTGTGGATCGCCATTTTCGGCGGACTGATTGCCTTCGCCTGGGAAATGTTCCAGCTCCCGTTCTACAGCACTGACGGGCTTGGTCCTGCTGAAGCCGCATACCGATGTGGTCTGGCATCGTTCGGTGACGCGGGCATCATGGTGGCGGCCTATCTGGGCGCCTCGTTGGGAAACCGCCGAACATCTTGGCTTGTCGACTGGCCAATATCCCGCTTCCTTATCTATCTCGCCATTGGTCTGGCGATAACATCCGTGGTCGAAATATTGGCCGTTGGGTCTGCCTGGGGCTGGACCTACAGTCCCACTATGCCGCTAGTCCCTGGGACAAAGATTGGACTCGTTCCCATAATCATGTGGGTCCTTGTCCCGACCGCGACCCTTTGGCTCTCACGGAAAATGGGACTTGGGTCAGCCTAGTCGAAGCGATCGAAAGTGATACCTAGTGAGCACCGGTCGCCAGGATGAGCAGCGCTACGAATTGCATAAAGACTGTCTCCACCAGGAGAGAAAATCGTCGCCCCGTCGCCGAGAACATCATCATCTCCCTGAGTCCACCACGAGGAAGGTTTTGGTGGACCAGCACTTATGCGGCTACCTGCAATAATCAAAAGCGGTCAGCCTTCAACGGGCTTTGTAAGGAAGTCAGCCTAAGCCGGCACAGGTCGTACAATAACGTAACTGCCTCTTGGATTTCCTTCTCAGGTAGAGCGCAGCTCCCCGCGCGCCTGCGCAAACACCTCGATGCTGCCCCAGAGAGCAAGGCCCGCCATGATCGCGGCGACAACCAGGTCGGGCCATGCGCGCCCGGTTCCGAAGACCCCCAGCGCCGCACCCAGAACCGCCACATTGCCGATCGCGTCGTTGCGCGAGCAAATCCACACCGAGCGCATGTTGGCATCACCCGTGCGAAACCGGAACAACATCGCGGCAACTGCGAGATTCACCGCAAGCGCGACGGTTCCGATAATGCCCATGGTCCCGGCGTCCGGCGAGGCACCGGCAAAGAAACCCCAGATCGCGGAGCCAAGCACCCATAGCCCGAACGCCAGCATGGTCGCTGCTTTGGCAATGGCTGCGCAAGCGCGCCACGCAAGCGCCATTCCGGCAACGCCGAGACTTATGGCGTAATTTGCCGCATCGCCCAGAAAATCGAGTGCGTCAGCCTGCAATGCACGCGAATCAGCAGCAAGGCCCGCCACGATTTCGACGCTGAACATAACCGCATTGAGAATGAGAGCGATCCACAGGATACGGCGCCACAGCGGATCATTATTCGCCTCGACGTCCTCGACAGGACCGCAGCAATTTTTTCCCATTCGCTCGACTCCTTGTGTCGAATCGATTTATACACCTTGTAGTCGCTACAAGGTCAAGCGATCGAGGGAAGCCTATGCGGATCGGTGAACTCGCCCGCGCGGCGGGCGTAAAAGCGGAAACCATCCGTTACTATGAACGTGAGGGCATTCTCGCGTCCCCGCCCCGTACACAGGCCAACTATCGCGACTACAGTCCCAAGGACGCCCGGAGGCTGAATTTCATTCGCCGCGCGCGCGACCTGGGGTTTTCCATGACGCGCATTCGCGACCTTCTCGAACTGGCCGACGACCGGTCGCGGTCCTGCCATGCGGTCGACACGCTGGCACGAGCGCACCTGGGCGAAGTCAACCGCAAGATTGCCGATCTGGAGGCTCTCCGAAGGGAACTGCGCCGGATGCTGGAAAACTGCGAGCAAGGAACGGTCGGCACCTGTCTGGTCATTGAAGCGCTCGCCGAGGGGACTGAAGCGTGAACGCGATATGGATCTATCCCCTTGCCGCGCTCGCCGAGATTGCGGGGTGCTTTGCGTTCTGGGCCTGGTTCAGAATGGACAGGAGCGCCTGGTGGCTCCTTCCCGGAGTATTGGCGCTCGTGTTGTTCGCCTATCTCCTTGCTCGCATTGAGGCGGATGCTGCAGGGCGAGCCTTCGCCGCCTATGGCGGCGTCTATATCACCGCGTCGCTTGGCTGGCTCTGGCTCGTCGAAGATACACAGCCGGATCGCTGGGATCTGCTAGGAGCATTGATCTGCCTCGGCGGTGCCACAGTCATCCTTTTCGCGCCACGCGTGGCCTGAAAGATCGCGACGAATCCCTGATACTGAAAACACCGGTCGACTTTTCAGGGATACGATTGTCGTTCGAGAACCAGGATTCGCGGACGAGCTCACCCCCAGGCGTCCGCAACAGTCTTGGTGGGGAGTTCCGCCCTGCCCAATCCCGTCTGGCATTCGATCTAGGGTCAGCTTTCATCTCAGTTCTCGCCTCCAAGCACGCAAAATGAAGGGGGCGCGAACATCAACGCCAAAAGCCTCACGCGGAGTTTAAAAACTGACCCGAGCACCACCCACAATGCGCCGCGGAACCCCTGGTCGCAGACCGAACGGGCGCCTGCTCACGGCGTATTGATTGTCGAGAACATTGTCGACGCGCGCAAACAGGGAGAATTTGTCAGTCAGCGCGTAACTTCCCGCAATATCGAAGACGATGCGATCATCGATCCTCTCGTTTTCAGCAACGGCTCCGCTTCCTGGATTGTCGCGCAACTCGGAAACGTAGTTGGCGCCAACGGTAGCCGCCGCACGTCCCATGTTTACCCCCGCTTCGACATAGAGCTGATGGCGCGCGATGTACGGCAGGTCATCGCCTTCGTTTACGTCGCCAAAAAATTCGCTGTCGAAGCTGCTGTCGAATTCTGCATCCGTGAACGTGTAGGCAAGCGAGAGCGGGAACGAGACCGAATTGGAAAGGCGAGGTTCAACCGCCGCCGACAGTTCCAGCCCTTTGACCGTAACCGCGCCGCCATTGAACTGATCGCCAATATCACCGACGCTGCAGCCCACGGATTGAGTGCAGTTGCCCAGAAGGTTCGAGTAGTCGTTGTAGAAGCCGATCGCGGAGACCTGGACCTTGTCGCTCCGATAGCGGACCCCGGCTTCGTAGTTCCAGCTTTCCTCGGCCCGTGCATCAGGATTGCCTGGACCGGGAGGTGAGAAACCGCGCGACACACCTGCCAGCAATATGGCATCACCCAACTCGTAGGTGGCGCCAAGACCTGGCAACCACTGATCGATATCGGTCCGACGGACACGGGTGGGCCCATTCGAGCGATCCGGGTCTGACCCGGCATAGTCGAGCCGGGTCAGGTCAATCCCTTCATACCTCAAGCCGGGAGTCAGTGTCAGGGCACCGATCTCGATCCGGTCCTCGATATAGAACGCGATCGCCTTTGCTTTCGCTTCCCGGTTGGCTTGCTGACCAAGATCGGTCTGCCGTTCGAAGACGAGATCACCCCCGATCTGTGAGTAGAATTCCTCGTTTTGCAGCCTGTCTTCCTCATCCTCGTGGTAGCGGACAGATACGGCAAGGTTGTGCCTCGCGCCGCCCATCTCGAAGGGGCGCTCAAGCGAAATCTGAGCGCCTTCGCTGCGATAGACGCGGTTGTTGTTCCGTATGCGAACCGCGCCCTCGAAGCTATCCGCCCCGCGCAAGATGCTAAGCGCCCCGGCATTGTCCTCTGGATTAACGAAAACCGAGCTAATTGAATCGAAGCTGCCATCGCCGTCGAAGTCGATATCCTGGAGCTTGGACCAGCTGCGGGCAAAGTCGTTCCGGTACAGCGTAGCTGTGATCCTCGTTCCGTCAGAAAATGCCAAGCTGCCGGTAACGCGATATTGATCGTGCTCACCGGAAAAAGCGTCGCGCTGGCTTGCCGCATAGCGACGATAGGGCTCCGCGGCGAAATCGGTGTCGGCAAGTCCAAGGTACGTCTCGTTGGCTTCAAGGTCCGATCGGCCATAGACGAATTCCAGTCGCGCCTCGACAGGCGCGTCCGGTGCTGTGTGAACAGCCAAGCGTCCACGGTAATCCTGTCGCTCGAAACCGGTGTCGGCGTCGGGAAGCCCATCAATCGTCTTGAAGCCGTCGCTGCCCTGCTGGTAGGTTTCAAGCAGCGCGCCGACGTAGTCCGTGTCTCCACCGACCCAGGCCTGTCCCTGATAATAGTCGCGCGACCCGTATTGCCCGAAAGCGTAGCCAGCCAGCCCGTCGGCCGGAATGTCGGTCGACCGAAGATTGACCGCCCCGCCGATCGTACGGGGCCCATAGCGAATGGCGGCGGCCCCTTTCGTGACTTCGACCGCCTGCATGCGCCCGATGGCCGGGAAATAATACGCTGCCGGCGCGGCATAGGGAGCAGGCGCGATCAGCACGCCGTCTTCCATGAGCGTGATGTTGCTCGAACGTTCGACCGGACTGCCGCGCAGACCGATATTCGGGAACAAGCCGAACCCGTCTTCCTCCTGCGTGTTGATGCCGGGGACCTGCCGCAGGACGCGATTTACATCCCCGTAATCGAACCGGCGCAGATCCTCGCTGTCGATAAGATCGGCCGATCCCGCGATACGGTAGGGATCGATCCGGCCGCCGACCACGATGATCGAATCCACCGGATTCTCCCGGCGCTCGTCTGCAATCTGTTCGGCGCGCACCTCTCCGTCATCAGGCCCGGTAGTCTCTTGTGCCACCGCCGGTGCGGACAAAGCGATTGCGAGGGACGAGACGGCAGTACGATACATAAAAACTTCCTGTTCTCCGAGTGTGGAAATCCGGGCCCTAACCTTATTGCGATTGCCTCGCAAGAGCAAAAACACGCTTTGGGAAAACTTCTCGGTAGCGCTCGTGCGCGTAGCTGTGCAGCGCAGCGCGGGGGATTTGCGACACCGATGAGGCAAGGATGTGGTGATTTACCTGAGCTTCAAAGAGTAAGCCTGCGGTCGGCTGTTTTCCTTTGTAACCGAGCAACTGCAACGCATTTAACACCTTGCGCAGCGCGGTCCTTTTTGCACGAGCAGGGCCAGGCCGATGGCAAGCCCGACAATCCTCGCAAGCCTGAGTTAGGGTTGTTCAACGAACACTCGTACGCACCCAAACCTTGCGGCCGAGCTTTGACGGCCCGGGTTTCCGGTTTTTCAGCAATTATCGTGGTCTGCAAACGTCATCGAATACGCACACAAATCTAAGGCTGATGGGGTCCGCCAACTTCATGCGGATGTGCGGTTTGATGCGCGGGAACGAGATCGGCTTCGCAGTCCGTTTCAAAGCACGCTTCGAATGTCGCATGCTCAATTTGAAATTCTTCTTTCAACATCGACCTAGCCCGGCCCTTCACTTTCTCGAATTGCTCAAGTGAAGCGCCTTCAGGGGTTACATGCGTTTCCAGCGCCCGGTGATGCTCGCCGATCGACCAGACATGAACATGATGTACTCCGTCGATCCCATCCAACTTTTCGAGTGCCAAAACGATCCGATCAAACTCCAGCTCGTCGGGAACCGCGCCCATCAAGAGCCGGACTGTCCGCGGCATCAGGGTCACCCCCTGCCAGATGACATAACCGGCGATGATTAGGGTGATGATCAGATCCGCGATGTAGAGATCGTATAGCAGGATCAGCGCGCCAGCAACGATCACACCGACCGACGCGAGAGCATCGGAGACGTTGTGCAGAAAGGCCGCCTTCATGTTGATGCTGTCATGCGAACCGCGATAGACGATGAAGGCAGTCACCAGATCGATGACCAGCGCTATGCCCGCCACGCCTATGACGGTCCATCCCTCGACCGGTTGGGGATCGGCGAACCGGTTGATTGCCTCCACCAACAGGTAGAAGCCGATGATAAGCAGGGTCGTGAGGTTGATGAGTGCGGCGACGACTTCGCCTTGCGCATAACCGAAGGTCATAAGTTTGTCGGCGGGTCGCCGCCCGATTTTGCGCGCGAACCCGGCCAGGCCAAGCGAAGCCGCATCGCTGAAATTGTGCAAGGCGTCGGCTATGAGCGCGAGCGACCCTGAGACGATCCCGCCAATGATTTGGGCAACTGTAAGCAAAACGTTGATCGCCACTGCAAAGATCAGCTGGCGATCGCTGAGATTTTCTTCGCCGTGACTATGTCCGGCGTGACCGTGGGATTGCTCCATTACTCGCGTCCCATTGTGAAGGGTTCAATGCTAAACGCGACTGCCGGTCGCTCTACGGGATGCTCCAAACCCGAATTCGGAAGATCCACCGCGTCTGATAATTCATCAAGCCCGGCGAAAATGAGTGCGAGAAGGGCGAACCCGACGAGAAAAGCAAGAAGCGATTTGAAGTGCCCCGCTGTGTGTGCCGCTTGATGAAGAAGCAAAGCTCTTACCGCCGCAGCCAGGAGTAACCCTGCAAGGACGGTGAGGAGCCAAAGCAGCCCGAAACTATCGACACTGTGTACCATCCAGAATGCCAACAGCGCAGAACCGATGAAGGCCAGAGCGAGACCGACCTGTAGCGCGATGCGGTCCATTCGGCTTGAGCTAGCGGCTATGAACCTGGAGCCAATCTGACGACTGACCAAGACATTCGCCATGGCCAACCCTGCCGCGGTGACTATTGCCAAAGTCACGGAAGCGGCTGCTGCAATACCGAGGGTCAAACCATAGCCGATCAGATCGACGATGGAGAAGATCGACGATACAGCAACATTGGACAAATCCTCGTCATGATCATGCTGCTTTCTTTTGCCGTCCGCGAAACGGCCTCTGAGATAGCCGGCTGCCTTGCACAGAAGAACATAGGCTCCTCCACCGAGCAAAAAGAGCACAGGGATGGCCCAGCTGTCGACTGCCGATTGGACGAACGGCGTAACCGCTAGCGCAGCGGTCGCAAACAGAACGCCCGCAGCAGCAGGATACAACAGATCGGACCGGCGCAATCCCGCCCCCACACGTTCGACCCACAACGTCCCTACGACCAAGCCGGTGCTTGCGAATATCGCAAGAAGCAAAACATGCGATCGGCTTTGTGTCTCAAAGATAGTGTCGAAAAGGCTCATTAGCTTTTCAAACCCCGTACCGCCGGAAGTTCGTCTGCGACTTTCTTCCGCGCGACAGGCAAATCTCCATCAAAATCTTTTCGGGGAGATGTCCTCATAAGCAAGGGCTGATCGTCATGATCCTCTTCGCGGTGGCTATGGCCGCTCCGTTCACCCTGATCTCGGTTGTCATTGCTCATCCGGCTCCTCCGGAGACTTGCAAAGGCTTCACCCACAGGAATATTACGGCAATAAAAGCCGCATTGGCTGCCCAGAACGCGAAGATGTGCCATCGACCAAAGCCTCTTTTCTCTTCGTCTCCCAACGAAAGAAAGAGAGCGTATAGCGCGGCCATCAGCACGACGAACGCGAGACTGACCCAGAAGAGTTGAAAATTCTCGATCGGCGTTCCGATGATGGTGAGCGGGATGAAGGCGAGCGTCATGGTCACGACATGGTCGCCGATCACGCTTGTGCTGGCGGAGGTCACCTGACCGGAGCGCGCGACGCTCCAGGTCGTGAACACCTCGGGCAGCGATGCGACGGCGGCAGTGATGAAAAGACCGCCGACGATATTCGGGATGCCGAGTGCGCTCACGATCCTTTCGGTCGAGAATACGGTGAAGTAGGCCCCGACCGCCAGGGCGCCGACGCCCGCTATGGCCATCCATTTCTCCTTTAGACTCCACTCTACCTCCTCTCCCTTCTCTCGGCCCCGAACGAGAGCCTGAAGGAGATAGGCGAGATACGCGATCAGCAGCAGCCATCCATCGATCGGCTGCAACCCGCGCCAAGGGGCGGGAAGCGTCAGTAGAGCGAAGACCGCGAGGATCGCCAGGTAAGGCAGCGCCTGGACGGTAAGAGCCCCCTTATCGACCGCGACGTAATGATCACGACGATGCTTCTTGTGCTCCTTGTCAGCACCTTCAAGGGCCCCTTTACGGGTCGCCAGATAAGCGGTCGTCACGATCACCGGAATCACCAGAACGGTCGAACCCAGCATGGCGCCAAGGCCGATATCGGACACATCACGAGCAGCGCTCGTCACATTGATGCCCATCTCTGGCGAAGCGGCGGCTAGACCTAAAAAGGAGCCCCCCGCCGCGACGGAGAACCCCCATTGCTTGCGTAATTTCTTGAGCGGTGCGGACAGGCGTTCCGCGCCCCAATGAGCGGCCCAGACGGCGGCGAGGAGAACCGCTGCCCAGACCGCGATCACTTGCGCCAGCCCTCGTGCTCTGTGCCCTCTTCCTCATGGATGTCCATATGCGCATCGCGCAGGATCTCGATGCCGCCGTAGATCGCTATGCAGGCCACACCGATCCCGACGACGAGATCGGGCCAATTCGATCCGGTGAAAAACACTACGATACCCGCTATGATAATCCCGCCGTTCGAAACGAAATCATTCAAACTGAACGTGGTGGCTGCACGTAAATTGACATCCTTATTCTGCAAACGTTTCAGCAGGTAAAGGCACCAGAGGTTCACCGCACCGGCAACCAGCGCCATCACCATCATGACGCCGCCGATCGGATCCGAACCCTCCATGAAGCGCCGGATGGCATCGAGAATCACACCGCCTGCGAACACAAGCAGCATGACCCCGGAAAAACGCGCGGCTCCGCGCTTCCAGACCCGGGAGCGGGTGAGCGCAAGCAGGCTCAATGCATAGACAATCGCGTCCGACGAATTGTCGAGCCCATTGGCAATCAGCGCGTTGGAATCGCCGATTACCCCGGTGATGAAAAACCCTATCGCAATCGCCACATTGAGCCAGAAAACGATCCAGAGAGTGCGGCGCTTTTCGGCCGAATCGAGGTTGAGTTCGCCTTCGCCGCTCATGACGCATTCCTTCCGTCTCTCGCCCAGCTTTCGGCGGCAACCCGCTCGACAGGTGTGAAAAACCTCATCTCCGCGCGGAATAGCGGATCGAAAAGCTTGGTGCCCCACTCTTCCCAACTACTATCGCCGACCATCGCGATCCGGCCGAAGCTGTCCTTGTGCTTCGCATCGAATTTCAGGTCGCGCCAGAGACCGCCCATATCCCAGCCAGAAAAGTCGGGAGCAAGTTCGATAAGCATCGGAACCGTCCCAGGAACTCGCGCCGCGACGCGCTCGAAAAACGGAACGAAGCGGTCATAGTCGCTATCGGAAAGCGTTCCGTCCGCCCTGATGAGCAACAGACCGTTATCTTCGATTGCGGTGAGCATGGCGATTTCTCCTCTTGAATGTTCCGCGCGACCGTCGAGCGGCTTTGGCGCGTCCTCTGGACAGCGGTAAAAGATGCGCTCGAAACCTCGATAGTTGCAGGTGAAGGGCCGTCCCGGGCTACAATCTTCGATCGTAAGATGGCGCACTTGCATTGGCCGCGCATGCCGTTCGAAGGGCTTATGGTCATGGTATATGCGATGGCCTCACCCTCATCGCGCCAGATGCCGACAGCGGACAGATCACCGTCCGAAGGTTGCACCTCTGCATAGAAGCCATCGGCGAAAAACACCCACGCCGTGCCCGTATCGCAGCCGGGCGTTCTGCCGAGGCTCCGCGCGCCCGCAATTGAGTCCGATACCGGATCGCTTCGAGACTTGTCAGTCCCGAAGCGATCTGAGGCAGACAAATTGACCTAGCTAACTTCAATTAGCCCTCCCCTTCAAGTAACATCCCGAAGTTCTTTACGTTCCTCAGGCGTGACGTTGCGACGCAGGCGGTCCCACCATCTTTGGCGCCAGCTTCGCTTCTCCTTGCCATCATCGAGTACCAGGCGAGCGATCGCTGGCAAAACGAACAGCGTGAGCGCAGTGGCTGTGATCAGCCCGCCGATAACCACCGTAGCCAAGGGACGTTGCACCTCAGCACCTGTTCCTGTGGCAATCGCCATCGGCACAAAACCCAGCGACGCCACCAACGCGGTCATGAGCACCGGTCGCAGTCGCGCCAGCGCGCCATCGGCAATCGCCTCATCCAGTGACATCCCGCTGTCGAGTCGCTGCCGGATCGCGGTCATCATGACGAGACCGTTGAGCACCGCCACGCCGGAAAGCGCGATAAAGCCGACCGCTGCCGACACCGAGAATGGCAAGCCTCGCAGCGCCAGAGCGAACACCCCGCCAGCCAAGGCCATGGGAATGGCACTGAACACGGCAAGCGCTGGAACCCATCCACCCAAAGCCATGAACAGCAAGAGGAGAACCAGAGCGAAGGCAATCGGGACGACGATGGTGAGCCGCGCCTGCGCTTCCTGCAGGTTCTGATACTGTCCGCCCCATTCGATGAAGGAGGCCGGCGGCATATCGACGCCGGTCGAAACCCTTTCCTGCGCTTCCTCAACAAAGGAGCCGAGATCGCGCTCGCGTACGTTGGCCGAGACGATCACAAGCCTTCGGCCCTGCTCTCGCCGAACCTCGGCAAGGCCATCGACGACCTGAAAATCGGCCAATGTCCGCAAAGGAACGGTGACCCCGTTTTCAAGCACGATCGGGAGCGCGCCGAGCTGGTCGAAATCGTCGCGCGTAGCATCCTCGAGGCGCACGACAACATCGAAACGGCGATCGCCCTCGAACACCAGTCCTGCTGGCCGCCCGCCGAGCGCGATAGCAACCGACTGTGCCACTTCCTCGACGGTCAGACCATAGCGCGCGATGGTCGGGCGATCGAAGGCGATGTCCAGCGTAGGAAAGCCGGTCACCTGCTGCACCTTCACGTCCGCGGCGCCTTCGACACCTCCAAGCACGCCCGCGACCTCGCCCGCAGCTTCGGTGAGCGCAGTGAGGTCATCGCCGTAGAGCTTGACCGCGACATCGCCGCGCACACCGGCGATCAGCTCGTTGAAGCGCAGCTCGATAGGCTGGCTGAACTCGTAGAGATTGCCGATGAGGCCTCCGAGCGCGCTTTCCATTTCACCAACAAGCTCATCTTTCGGCAAATCGGGATCGGGCCATTCGTCGCGAGGCTTCAGGATGACATAAGCGTCCGAAGCATTGGGGGGCATTGGATCGCTGGCGACTTCGGCCGTGCCCGTCCGTGAGAACACAAGATCAACTTGGGGAAACTCTTCGAGCCGGTCTTCGACCCGCCGCTGCATCGCCAGCGAGCGTTCGAGCGATGTCGAGGGGATGCGCAAGGATTGCACCGCGATGTCGCGTTCATCGAGCTGCGGGGTGAACTCGCTGCCCAGAAAGCCGAACACAAAAACCGCTACTGTGAAGAGACCAACCCCGGCACCAATCATCGGCCAGGGCCGCGCAATGACCTTGCGCACGGCGGGACCGTAGCGCTCTTTGGCCCAGCGAATGGGCTTCACCTCCTTTTCGGTCAGCTTCTTGTTGAGCAGGACCGCAATCATCGCTGGCACGAAGGTCAATGAAAGAACGAAGGCCGAAGCCAGCGCGAGCATCATCGTGATCGCCATGGGCGAGAACGTCTTGCCCTCGACCCCGGTAAAGGTCAGCAGCGGCGCGAAGACGAGGAAGATAATCGCCTGACCGTAGACGGTCGGTTTGATCATTTCCTGCGCTGCGAGACGCGTTTCGGTCAGCCGCTCACCCAAGGTAAGCAAGCGTCCTTCGCGATGTTGCCGGGCCGCAAGCCGGGCGACGCTGTTCTCGACAATGATGACCGCACCATCGACGATCAGCCCGAAGTCGAGCGCGCCCAGGCTCATCAGATTACCTGAGACACCAAGCCGGTTCATCCCCACCGCTGCCATCAGCATCGAAACGGGAATGACCAGTGCGGTGATTATGGCGGCGCGGATATTGCCGAGCAAGAGGAACAGGACGGCGATCACGAGCAATGCGCCTTCGAGCAGGTTCTTTTCGACGGTGGAGATCGTCGCATCGACTAGTGAGGAACGATTGTAGACAATCTCAGCGACAACTCCGTCCGGAAGCGATGCGCGGACCTCTTCAAGTCTCTCGGCAGCACCAGCCGCAACGGTCCGGCTGTTCTCGCCCGCGCGCATCAGCACGGTTCCCACCACCGCCTCTTCACCGTTCAGTGAAGCAGCACCGGTTCGCAGGTCGCCGCCGATCTCCACATCGGCCACATCGCCGATGCGGATGGGCACGCCCTCGCGGGTCGCAATGACGGCTTCTTCGATGTCGGCAATGCTGCCCAGCCTCGCGTCCACGCGGACAAGCAGGGCTTCGTCGGCACGATCGACGAAATTGGCGCCTGCCGCCAGATTGGCGGCTTCTAGAGCATCGATGAGTGAGTCGAATGACAGGCCATAGCCGGTGAGACGTGCCGGATCGGGCTGAACAAGGAATTGCTTTTCGAACCCGCCAATCGAATCCACGCCGGCCACGCCGTCGATCGAGCGCATCAACGGCGCGACCACCCAATCCTGCACAGTGCGCAGATAGGCCGCCTTAGCCACCTCACTCTCGAGGCGGTCGCCGCGTTCGGTGATGAAGCTGCCATCGGACTGCCAGCCTGTGCGGCCACCAGTGGTCGCACCCTTGCCACCGGGATGCTCATACTCGATCGTATACATCAGCACTTCGCCAAGGCCGGTGGAGATCGGCCCCATGGTAGGCTCCGCTCCTTCGGGCAATGAAGCGCCAATCGGCGCGAGCCGTTCGTTCACCTGCTGCCGGGCGAAGTAGAGGTCGGTGCCCTCCTCGAAAATCGCGGTGACCTGGCTGAAGCCGTTGCGCGAAATCGATCGTGTCATCTCCAGGCCTTCGATCCCGGCAAGTCCGGTTTCGATGGGGAAGGTCACCTGCGTCTCGACCTGCGAAGGTGAGAGCGCGGCAGCGCTGGTGTTGATCTGGACCTGCGTGTTGGTGATGTCGGGAACCGCGTCGATCGGCAGGCGCACCAGATTGAACGCTCCGTAGATCGCTGCGAACACGGTCAGGACGATGATCGCCCAGCGGAAACGAACGGCGACATCGAGGATGACTCCGATCGGGCCGTGACGGTGGCTACCTTCGTCCGAAGACATGGGAGAAGATGCCGTGGTTTGATCAATGGCCATGTTCTGCGCCCTCCTTTTCGAGCTCGGACTTCAACAGGAAGGCATTGGCAGTCGCGATCCGCTGACCGGGCTCGAGCCCGGAGAGGATCGTCACCATTCCGGCAGACCGGCTGCCGATCTCGACCTCCCGAGCCTGAAATCCGCGTCGTGTCCGCACGAAGACAACATCGCGTCCTTCGAGCACCTGCACAGCATCTTCGGGTACCGCGATACGGCTCTGGTCCAATTCGCCCGAGGGGCGAATACGCGCCTGAAGGAACGATCCGGGCTGCAGACCGGGAACGGCGCGCGTCAAGGTAAGAACCGCTGTCGCGCTACGGCTCTCGGCATCGAGCGAAGGCGTTACCGACCGGACGCGAGCGCCGATCTCCCTTCCATCGCCGAGGATCAACGCAGCCTCGTCGCCAGGCTGGATGCGTGAAGCATCTTCGGAAGGCAGCGCAACCTCGATCTGCAAGCCGCTGGGATTGACCACGCTGTAAAGCTCCTCCCCGGCGTCGACGAACGAGCCGAGCACGATTGGAGCGGCGGTCACACGGCCCGAAAGCGGACTGGTGACAGCGAGCGAGCGTCCATCGCCGCTCACGCCTGCCGCGGCGACGGCCGCCTGCGACCGGTTCAGTTCGGAACGGGCAACGTCAAGATTGGCGCGCGCCGCTTCGAGATCCTGGCGTGCGGTCACGTTGGCTTCGAATAGCCGGCGCTCCCGTTCATAGGCCGCCGAAAGCTCGGTTACGCGGGCGCGGGCGGCACTAAGCTGGGAAGCGAGTGCAGCCGCATCGGCGCTTTCGATCCGAGCGACGGTCTCGCCCTGCCGGACATAATCGCCAAGCGTCTTGCCAACGCTGCGCACGACACCGGAAGCCCGTGCATCGATGCGTGCGCTGGCGGTCGGACTTGCCGCAACCGTTGCAGGAAATACGAGTTCGACAGCGGCACCCGTTTGCACCGCTGCGACCTCGATCTCGGCGGTGCGGATCTGCTCTTGCTCGATTAGCACGAGCCCCTCGGGCAGTTCTGTCTCTGCGACCTCTTCGTCCGCGTGGGTGTCGACCTGGCTGTCAGGCCAGAACATCAGCATCAAGGCCGAAACAAGTATGACAATTCCGGCGATGATCGCCAGTCTTTTGCGGTTCATTTTGGTATTCCTCATTGTGCGGCCAGCCTGATCAGTTCGGCGGCAGCTTGTCCCCGGTCTTCTTGCGCAGCAATCAACGCCTCGCGAATGGCATCGCGCGCTTCGGCTGCGCTCAACACTTCGATCAACGGAAAACGGCCATTGCGATAACCGATGCGGACGAGCCGAAGAGCCTCCTCGGCCTGGGGGAGTGATGTCGTGGAAAGCGTCTCGACGCGCGCTTCGGCAGCAAGATATTGCGATCGTGCGCGCGTCACGGCTTGCTCGAAATCGGCCAACGCTACAGCCTCGCGAGCATTGGCGGCGCGCAGCCTTGCTTCGGCTGCAGCGATATTGCCCTGATTACGATTCAAGAAGGGAAGCGGGATCGAGACACCGAGAAGAAAGGCACTGTCATTGCTTTCCTCGAAGCGTCGAACACCGGCGGAAACGACGGGATCGGGAATGCGCAGGCTGCGCTCACGATCGATCTCGGCGGCGGCGGCGGTGCTTTCCGCACGCGCCACTCGCAATTGCAGACCGCTTGCTGTCGCCATTACAGCACCGGGCGGTTCGATCCCGGGGAACCTGCTCGGAACAAGCGGCGGCGCCCCCTGATCGCCCCATAGCGAGGCGAGGGCCGTTCGGGCTGCAAGACTTGTCGCTTCGGCGGCCTGAAGTTCGGCTTGCGCTTCCGCCAAGGCCGCTTCGGCCCGAAGAGCACGGAGCGGGGGCTCGCGCCCGACTTCTACGAGGAGACCGGCAATGCGGGCGAGCTCTTCGTTTCGCTCAACCACATCGAGGGCCAGTTCGACGCGCGAGGCTGCTGCAGCCGCTGCTACGTAGCGTTCACGGACAAGAAATCCGAGTTCGGCCCCCGCAAGGTCAGCCCGCAGATCCGCCAGCTGTGCCTGCGCCCGGGCAGCCTCGACGCGTGTGCCGCGTTTACCTCCAAGTTCGAGCCGCTGTCCGACAGCAAGCGTATATTCGGTGGCGCTTAGCCCGGAGAAGGCCCCACTCCCGGCGATGTTCTCGACCTCGAGCGATATTTCAGGGTTGGGCCGCAACCGCGCCTGTCCGACAAGAGCCTGCGCCGCCTCGGCTTCCGCTCGAGGGCCGACGATGCGCGGGTTTAACTCGGTGTTAGCGGGTTCGGCAACCACGCCTGTCCGGCCCAACGCCTCGTCGAGCGTCAGAAGCTCCCGCTCCTGCGCTGCCACAGGCGTGACAATTGCGGCGAGGGTTAGCCCTGCTATTAGGGCCCCTCGCCATTTGATGGCTGGCATTTTTCAAAACTCTCTCTGCTGACAAATCGAAATGCGCTGCGTCAAGCAGCGCAGTGACGGTCGTCAGGCGCGAGGAGGGCGTTTGGGTAAATTGCTCGCATCGCCGAATAATTCTTCGGCCATATGCGACCCAACCGTGATGTTAAGCCGGTCGGGCATGTCGTTTAAAAGCTTCGATTTCAGTGCTGCGGCGACGTGATGGCAATGCCCGTGGGCGCATTCCTGCTGCTCCGGGCTTTCGTTTTGCGGGCTCTCGTCCGCATCAATGTCGAACATCTGGACCGAATAGGCTATTTCTGACAGCTCGTCCGCACATTGCGCTGCTTCGACCGCCGGAGACGCCATCAGCGCTGCGACCGCCAAAAGGGCGGCGACAATCCTGACGGGAATCAAGGCGTTCAGATCGAACATCCTGTGGCCCCTAACAAGGTGAAACGAAAGTTGAAACAAAAATCTTCTCGGTTGCTGTAATGTGATATTGTCACGAAGCGTCCGGACAATGAATATTGTTCGAGTAGTTTCTTTTTCGACCAAATTCCATGGAATGAATGCAGCGTTCTTATAAGGCGAAAGCTGATTAATATTCAAATTACCCAAGTTCCGTCATAATCAGCCATCCAATCCTAGATCACGACATCAGAATCTGGATTATCACGATGATAACGCTTCCAGCGACTGGAGGTGCAAGCACTTTTTTTGCTGTCTGGGTTCGGTGTCCATAGTCCCATTATAGCTTTCGCGTCAGCGACCCGCGGAAGAGGCGGCTGGGTTTCGAGAAAGCGTTTCGATGATTTTGCATTCGGAAACCTCGCCGCCCGTGCAGGCCGCGACCACACTTCTCAGTTCGGAACGAAGCGCTTGTAGCCGACTGATGCGCTCGTCCACGGCTCGAAGGTGCCGCAAAGCGATGTCACCCGCCTCGTCACAGCTCTGATCCGGTCTCGCCTTCACGCTTAAAAGCGAGCGTGTTTCATCGATCGAAAACCCCAATTTTCGAGCATGCCGAATAAAGGAAAGGCGCTCGACGTCCTGCTCTTTGTAGGTTCGCTGCCCCGCTGCCGTACGCGCGGCTTCGGGCATCAGTCCGATATCCTCATAAAACCTTATCGTATTGACCTTGGTGCCCGTCGCCTTCGAAAGACCTCCGATAAGCATGAACTCACTCCTCCAGCTCCGAAACCGCGAACCATTCGCAATTTTGGCTTGCTCCTACAGTTGCTAGAGGTGTTACCTAATGCCTCATGTCGAATAACGAAACATCGGATTGCGGCTGCACAGGCGATACGCAAAGAGCAGGCGCAGACCCCGCCTATCGCCGCGCCCTTTGGATCGTCGTATTGCTCAATCTGGGCTTTGGCGTTTTCGAGGCCTTCGGCGGGTTTCTGGCGGACAGCCAAGCGCTCAAGGCCGACGCTCTCGACTTCATCGGCGATGGATCGATCACGCTCATCGGCATCCTTGCTCTTGCGTGGACTGCCCGCACGCGCGCCCGGGTCGCGCTGGCACAGGGCCTGTTTCTGGGCGTACTAGGCCTCGGAGTGATCGGTCTGGCGGTCTGGCGATCGCTTAACGCGGTCGCGCCGGAAGCCGGCTTGATGGGCGGGATCGCCGTCGCAGCCTTGATAGTCAACATCGCGGCGGCGCTTGTGCTGATGCGGTTTCGCGAAGGCGACGCACATGTATCCGCGATCTGGCTGTTCAGCCGCAATGACGCGATCGCCAATGTCGGAGTGATCATCGCTGCTGCCCTGGTCGCCTGGACCGGGCAAGCTTGGCCCGATCTGCTGGTCGCAGCGGTGATCGCCCTGATCTTCCTGCATTCGGCTTACCTCATTGTAAAACGCGCGACCGAAGAACTTCGCGCGCAACATGCTCCGGCTCTCGGAAAGGCCGCCTCCAAATGACGCTACGTGCTTTTGCGGTCCAATTGATCGCTTTCTTGTCGATCGCAGTCGCAATGCCCGCTTCTGCAGGCACGCATGACGCGGTTCAGACGACCTGGCGCCTGCTCGATTACATCGCCGTGGATTACACCGAAGCCGTTAGCGGCGGTGAAGTCACGAACGAGCTGGAGTATGCCGAAATGCAGGAATTTTCTGCCTCGGTAGCCGAACGCATGGCTGCCCTGCCCGCAAACGCGCACCGTGCCCAGCTGGTTGCGGAGGCAGAGGCTCTCGTCGAGTCAATCTCGACGAAGGTGGAGCCTGCTGTCGTCGCACGAGACGCGCGCAGATTGGCAAGCGAGCTGATCGCGGCGTTTCCCGTTCCGCTTGCTCCCGAGGCGGCACCCGACCTCGCGCGAGGTGCCGCGCTGTACGCCCAGAACTGCGCAAGCTGTCATGGCGTGAGCGGAGGAGGCGACGGCCCCGCGGCAGAGGGACTCGATCCCCCGCCAATCGCGTTCGACGACGTCGTCCGTGCCCGCGAGCGAAGCGCTTTCGCGCTCTACCAGGTCATTGGACAGGGTCTGGAGGGAACGGCCATGCCGGGCTTTTCCGATCTCGGGGCGGAAGATCGCTGGAGCCTGGCCTACTATTCAGGGTCGATCGCATTTGAGGATGTGGAGCGCGGCAGACGGATCTGGAACGACGATCCGGAAATCCGGGCGCGTATTCCTGACCTCGCCGCTCTATCCGGCCTTACGCCGGCAACCCTTGGCGAGGCGATCAGCACCGAGCGTGCCGATGCCGTTATGGCCTATTTGCGGGCTCATCCCGAAGCCATGGCGAGCGATACGACCGGCTCACTCGCTTTGGCACGCAAACGCTTGCAGCAAAGTCTTGCCGCTTACGAAGCGGGTAATGAGGCCGAAGCGCGCGAACTCGCACTCTCGGCCTATCTGGATGGCTTCGAACCATTGGAAGCCGTTTTAAGCACGCGCGATGCAGACCTGCTCGCATCTGTCGAAACCGGCATGGCGGAGCTTCGAGCGGCAATAGGTCGCGGGGATCCGCTGGCCGCCGTCGCCCAAAGGGTGAATGCGCTCGACGTTCTTTTCTACCGCGCCGAGACGGTCCTCGCCCCGGACAATGCCAGTGAGGCGTCGGCATTCGCAGGAGCCTTTGCGATCCTGTTGCGCGAAGGGCTCGAGGCATTGCTGATCGTGATCGCGATGATCGCGTTCCTGCGCAAGGCCGAGAGAACGGAAGTTCTGCCCTTCGTCCATGGCGGATGGCTGTCGGCCCTTGTCGCCGGTGGCCTGACTTGGGTGGCAGCGACTTACCTGATCGGCATAAGTGGGGCAGGTCGTGAACTCGTAGAGGGGTTCGGATCGCTTTTTGCCGCTCTCATACTGTTGTCGGTCGGCATATGGATGCACGGCAAATCGCAGGCCGGCGAATGGCAACGCTATATCCAGAAAACCATGCAGCACGCTCTCTCGCGCAGGTCCGCATGGTTTCTGTTTGGGCTGGCGTTTCTCGTGGTTTACCGGGAGGTCTTCGAGACGATCCTGTTCTTCGCAGCGCTCTGGACGCAAGGCCATACCGGCGCGATTTTCGCCGGCTCCGCGTCCGCAGTCGTGTTACTGGCGCTGATTGCCTGGGTGATGCTGCGCTACAGCCGCCGACTGCCGATCGGAACCTTCTTCGCGTATAGTTCGGTCCTCATCGGCGTTCTCGCCGTTGTTCTGGCCGGGAAGGGTATCTCGGGCCTCCAGGAAGCCGGATTGATGCGCATCACCCCGCTCCCGGGGCTGCCCCGTTTACCAATCCTTGGTGTGGCACCGGCGCTCGAGCCGGTGGTCGCGCAAATTCTCACGCTCGCCCTCATTGCGCTGGGATATTGGCGCAACAAAAGAAAGGGCACGCAAGTTCGGACACTGCATGCCGAAACCGGTTGATTGCGCCCCGGGCGCAGGGAAGCGATATGATCGATAGACATTCTATCTTTGGCGCTGCGGTGCTTGGCGCTGGTGCTTGGGGAACAGCGGTGTACGGCGGACGTGACCTGTTAACAGGCAGGAGTGCGACGCTCGCTTCGGTAACCGAGCGCTGCCAATTTCACATTCCTACACTTTGTTCATACGAACGAGAAAGCGGCGAGCGGGTTTTTGATCTCAATCTGCGCCACGGTGTCTCGCAATACTTCGAAGACATCGGGAAGCCGACGATACGGTTCTGATGAATGCAAGCCGCACTTTTTCTGAATCGGCGATCAATCGATCGAACCGGGATGCAGCTGGACTGTGCGATTCGAGGGGCAGCTCCTTGTTCTATCCCGCAACGACCGGCGCCTGAAGTCTCGGAACAGGGGTTAGATGGAACGGTTGTCCTATATTTAGGCGAGGCCTTGCGGCTTCTTTTGCGGTTCGAGGACTACACCGACTTGAATATGCCTTGCATGTACCGCTGACACACCTTCGAACAAGGAGACGCCGGAATGAGGCGGTAATTCACCGGCACATCCTGAATAAGACGCAGAGCAAAGACTTTTCACACCAACGCGAGAACTATTCCATGAAAGCATCCGATCTCCTTGTCGCCGCGTTGGAAGCCGAAGGCGTCGAATATATCTTTGCGGTGCCTGGCGAAGAAAACCTCGATCTCCTGGAGTCGCTGCGCACCTCGTCGATCCGTCTGATCGTTACCCGGCACGAGCAAGGGGCGGGTTTCATGGCGGCTACCTACGGTCGCCTTACCGGTAAAGCCGGCGTATGCCTTGCCACGCTGGGACCAGGGGCGACAAACCTCACGACGCCCGCAGCTTATGCCGCTCTGGGCGCTTTCCCGCTGGTCATGATAACCGGCCAAAAACCCATCAAGGTCTCGAAGCAGGCGCAGTTCCAGATCGTCGATGTTGTCTCGCTTTTCACTCCCTTGTGCAAGATGGCGAAGCAGATCGTGAATGGGGAGCGCATTCCTTCGCTCGTGCGCGAAGGTTTCAGGAGAGCTCAGGAAGAGCGACCCGGTGCAGTTCTGCTGGAGCTGCCCGAAGACATTGCCGAGGAAGAAACCTCCGAACCTGTCGTGGCGCCCCACCCCCGACAATATGCGGTGGCCGGAGATGCCGCGCTAGACGAAGCCGCCGAGCGTATTCTGGCCGCCGATCGCCCGCTGCTACTGGTTGGTGCCGGGGCCAACCGACGTAGCGCTTGTAAGGCGCTCCGAAAGTTCGTCGACGACACCCAATTTCCGTTTTTCAATACGCAAATGGGCAAGGGAGTGCTTGATGAGGCAAGCCCCCTGTATCTTGGAACGGCGGCTCTATCATCGGATGACTATGTTCATTGCGCCATCGATCGCGCAGACCTGATCGTCAATATCGGCCATGACGTGGTCGAGAAACCGCCCTTTTTCATGGAGCCTGACGGACGCACTGTTATCCATATAAATTACAAGGCCGCAGAGGTCGACCAGGTCTATTTCCCGCAGCTGGAAGTCATCGGCGATATTGCCGGATCTGTCGAGCGACTGGGAAACCGGCTGCGCGGCAAACACCCTAGTGACCCGGCAGCCTACGCCAAAGTCCATGAGGACATCGCGGCGCACATCCGCCAAGGCAGCGACGATGGCCGCTTTCCGATGGTGCCCCAGCGCATCGTTGCAGATGTACGGGCGGTCATGGGCCGCGACGACATCGTCGCACTCGACAACGGCATCTACAAGATCTGGTTCGCCCGCAACTATATCGCGCATGAGCCGAACACGATTCTGCTCGACAACGCGCTGGCGACGATGGGAGCGGGTCTCCCCTCGGCGATGATGGCAGCGATGCTGTCGCCCGAGCGCCGCGTGCTCGCCGTATGCGGCGATGGCGGGTTCATGATGAATTCGCAGGAGGTGGAAACCGCGGTCAGGCTCGGCCTCAACCTCGTCGTACTCATCCTCAATGATTCCGCTTACGGTATGATCCGGTGGAAGCAGGAAGAACTTGGCTTTCCCGATTACGGTCTGAGCTTCGCCAACCCCGACTTCGTTACCTATGCGAAGAGTTATGGTGCGACGGGCCACCGGATCGAAAGCAGCGAAGCACTGGTACCGACCTTGAATGAAGGGTTTGAAAGCGGCGGCGTTCACCTTGTCGACTTGCCGGTGGATTACTCCGAGAACCGCAAGGTTCTGATCGATGAACTCAAGGCGATGGAGTGTCCCCAATGACGTGGCAGGTCCTCAATCCCTACGACCAGGAATGCATTGGCAGCGTTGAGCTGGTCGACTGGCCGCAAGTCGATCGTTGGCTCGACGAGGCGCGCGCGCTGCACGAAGACCGACAAGCGCGGCTCCCCGCGCATGAACGCATCGCCATCCTGCAGCGCGCCATCGGGCTGATGCGCGAGCGCGCGGAGACACTGGCAATGCAGATTGCGCTCGAGGGCGGTAAACCCATCGTCGACGCGCGCGTGGAAACCAGTCGCGCCATTCAGAGCGTCGAATTGTGCATACACGAATTGTTCGCCAGCGGCGGGCGCGAAATCCCGATGGACCTGACGCAGGCGGGGGCAGGACGCAAAGCCTATACCTTCCGTGAGCCGATTGGGCCGGTCGTGGCGATCTCCGCTTTCAATCATCCTCTGAACCTGATCGCCCATCAGGTGGGACCGGCAGTCGCAAGCGGATGCCCTGTTCTGGTGAAACCGGCCAAGGACACGCCCCTTTCCTGCAAGAGCTTCGTCGAAATCCTTTATGAAGCCGGACTCGATGAACGCTGGTGCCGCTTTGTGCCATGTTCGAACGATGTCGCCGAACAAATGGTCATCGATTCGCGGACGGCATTTTTCTCCTTCATCGGTTCGGCCAGAGTTGGCTGGATGCTCCGCTCCAAACTGGCGCCGGGCACCCGCCTGGCACTGGAACACGGTGGCGCGGCTCCAGTCCTCGTCGATGAGGGCGTCGCAAGCGGCAAGGTAATTCCTCCTCTCCTGAAAGGCGGCTTTTATCATTCTGGACAAGTCTGCGTCTCGGTGCAGCGCGTGTTCGTTCCGCGCGCCGAACTGCCGGACTTCGCTGCCGAGCTCGCTGAGGGAGCAGAAGCGCTGACTGTGGGCGATCCGACCAAAGCGGAAACCCAATGCGGTCCGCTCATTCGTCCTGCCGAAGTCGACCGCGTCGCATCCTGGGTCGATGCAGCCGTTCAGGGCGGCGCCAGGCTCGCCGCAGGGGGTAAGCGCATGGGTTCCACCCTTTACCAGCCCACGGTCCTTGTCGATCCGCCGTGCGACGCCGATGTATCGCGCAAGGAAGTGTTTGGCCCTGTGGTCTGCATTTACGGATACGACGACGTCGATGCTGCGATCGGCCAAGCGAACGCGCTTCCCTACGCCTTTCAGGCGGCTGTGTTTACCGACCGAATGTCCTGGGCCGATTACTGCGTCGAAACGCTGGCCGCGTCAGCCGTAATGGTCAACGATCATACCGCATTTCGCGTCGACTGGATGCCGTTCGCAGGACGTCGTCAGTCGGGTCTCGGAACAGGCGGTATAGGTTATACGATGGTCGATATGAGCGAAGAAAAGATGGTGGTCGTGAATGCACCATCCAGCGTCCGATGACCTTGAGCGCGGCGAAACGGCTTGCGCCCGTTTTGATTCTGGTTAGCTTCGGCCTCGACCAATTGTCGAAAACCTGGGCGCATTCTTTGGTTGGTTCGGGTAACGTGATCGCAGTGTTCCCGGGCTTCAATCTAGTCGCCATCGCCAATAGCGGCGTGGCTTTCGGACTGGCCGGTGGAGCAGCCCCCGTGATCCTTATCGCGATCGGCGTTCTGCTTTCGGGCATGCTCGGGATTTGGCTGATGAGAACCCGATCCCCCATCCATGCGCTCGGCTTGAGCTTGGCGATTGGCGGAGCGCTCGGCAACGTTGCAGACAGGCTGATGTTTGGCGCCGTCAGGGACTTTATCGATTTGTACTGGGACAATTTTCATTGGCCATCATTCAATCTGGCCGACGTCGCGATCGTAGCGGGACTGGGGCTTTTGATCCTGGTGGGCGAAGACCAGCCTGAAACCAGCGCGAATACGAGCTGATTAAGACCGGACGCAATGAGAAAAGACGAACGCTTCCGCATAGCGCGGAAGGTCGCCACACCAGCACGCTGGCGATGCCGTCTATCGCGTCTGAACGCCGCTTGGTCGCGATCTCGGTTGCACCTACAGCAACTGTAGCACCCATCTGTACGTGTAGCTGCGTTGCTTTAGCGCTCACCACAGGAGATTTTCAATGACACTTCAACTTGGCGACACCGCACCCGATTTCGAGGCCGACACAACCGATGGCACGCTCAAATTCCATGAATGGATGGGTGACGACTGGGCGGTGCTGTTCTCGCACCCTGCGGATTTCACTCCTGTTTGCACGACGGAACTTGGTGAGGTTGCCCGCCTCAAGCCTGAATTCGACAAACGCGGCGTCAAAGTGATCGGTCTCAGCGTCGATCCGCTCGAAGATCATCGAGCTTGGGCGGGCGACATTGCCGAAACCCAGGGTCATGCTCTCAACTTTCCGCTGGTCGCGGACCCGGATCGTGAAATCGCTGATCTCTATGGAATGATCCATCCGCAGGCTGATGATTCATTCACCGTCCGCTCGGTGTTCATCATCGGTCCCGATAAGAAAGTGAAACTTACGCTCACTTATCCCGCGAGCACGGGACGAAATTTCGAAGAGATCTTGCGGATTATCGATTCGCTGCAACTGACGGCGGACCACAGCGTGGCCACACCTGTGAACTGGCAGCAGGGCGAGGACGTCATCATCGTGCCTTCGCTCAGCGATGAAGAAGCGCGTGAGAAATTCCCCAAAGGCTGGGAGACGGTAAAACCTTATCTGCGCGTCACACCGCAGCCGCAGGATTGATCGCAGCATAAGGGGCAATGCGAGACTTATCGGCGGGAGCATAATCAAAAGCGCGCCGGTTGGTTTTGCCGTGCCTGGCTCGGCACCGATATGCCAAATCGAGAGGACGGTATTGGTCTATGAAACGTTCCATAAAACAGAGCGAAGAACTCATACCGCAAGGGCCCTTCGACAGCACACTCCATTTCCTGAGGCGGCCCTATAACTTCGTAAACACGGTCTGCTCGCGAACCGGTGGCAATATGTTCGAAACCCGCCTGTTGCTCCGGCGGACTGTGTGCCTGCGCGGCGAAGCTGCGGCCGAGATGTTCTACGATAAAGCGCGAATGTCGCGCGACGGCGCGATGCCGGAACCGGTTCGGGCGACTTTGACTGGCAAGGGCGGAGTCCAGGGTCTGGATGGCGAGCGGCATCTGCGGCGCAAGGAAATGTTCGTGTCGTTGCTGACGCAAGAGCGTGTCGAGGCTCTGGGAGAGAAATTCGAGAAAATGTGGTTGGCCCAGCTCCCGGCATGGACCCGGGAATCGCAGGTAATCTTCTACGAAGCGCTGCATCCCATATTGGCCGAAGCAGTGTGCGACTGGGCCGGTGTGCCACTACCGGCTGAAGAGCGCATCAAGCGAACTCGCGACCTTGTTCTACTCTTCGACCGCGCGGCCGCGCTCGGCTTGGGCCATTTTCGGGCCCGGCGCGCTCGCAGCCGTTCCGAAGCGTGGCTTGCTCGCGTCATCAAGGATGCGCGTGACCGCCGTCTGGTCCCACCCGCTGAATCGGCGCTGGCTGTGATTGCTGCGCACCGGGATGAGGATGGTGCGCTGCTAAGTCCCAGGATCGCTGCCGTCGAACTGCTGAACGTTCTGCGCCCAACCGTCGCTACGTCTGTCTATATCACTCTCCTGGCGCATGCTCTCCATTCATTTCCCGATGTGGCTCCGACCCCTGCATCCGATCGCTCTGAGTTAGGCCGTTTCGTGCAGGAAGTGCGCCGGTTCTATCCGTTCTTCCCTGCGGTCGCTGCCAGGAGCCGAAAGGACTTTCGCTGGCGAAATGTCCGTTTTCCCGCCGGCCGACGTTTCCTGCTCGACTTACACGCAACCAACACTGATCCTCATCTCTGGAACGAGCCGGAAATCGTCAATCCGGATCGCTTTCGCAAGGAAGACTTTTCCGCGTTCGCATTAATCCCTCAGGGCGGCGGCGATGTCTCGAAAAATCATCGCTGCCCCGGTGAGACAGTCGTGCTCGAAGTGATGGAGCGCTCGTTGCGAATGCTTCTTTGCGAAATGGAATATCGGCTTCCCGCGCAGGATCTGCGCATCGATCGTTCCCGGATGCCGGCGCTGCCAGGCAGCAAGATCATTCTCGAGGATATCCGGCGCAGTGAGCGGTCTTTGAAAGAGACTTGAGGAGAGCCGGGAACGCGTTGAGATCTCTCAGAAAGGAACGTCCGATTGCACAGCAGCTAAGACGAAATCGCTCTTTGAGAAGCACCGACGCCTCATGGGAGGGCAACATGATGCTCGGATTTGGCTGGGCACTTCTCGACGCCCAAACAGGAGAGAACCGTCCGCACAGTCATCTGGCACACCAGATCAGTCTTTCGCTGGTCGACTCTTGCAGCATTAACGCTGACCGAGATCTTCGCTTGTCGCCCGGTGAAGCTGTTCTCATCCCTGCCACCACGGTTCACCGCTTGACGCCATCCGGTGCCATCCTGCGAAATCTGTATGTCGATCCGTTTTTCATGGGAACCCGTGACCTCAACAAGAGTGTTGGACTGGAACGGCTTTCGACCGCTGAAGCGAATGCATTGGCTCTGGTTGGATCTGGGAACGAGGCACGCAAATGGATGGAAGGCTTTTTGAACCGGAAGGGTTCGAGCCAAATCGACCCGCGCCTCCGCTCTACGCTGCAACGGATCGAACCCGGGGCGACACCTTCGGAATTGGCCAAAGCCGTCGGTGTTTCGACCACGCGGATGCGGGAAATTGCGATTCGAGATTTTGGAGTGCCGACGACCAAGCTCCTGCAATGGTTGCAAGTTCAGCGTGCCATCGAAGGTTTCCACCAGTCTCATAGTCTAGCTGCCGCCGCGGCCGCAGGTGGGTTTTCCGATCAAGCGCATTTTACCCGTCGTTTGGTCGAATGGTTCGGCGTGACGCCATCACAGGGTCTCGCAAAAATCGAGATTACCATCGTGCGTTAAGACACCAGCGAAACGTTCAATACCGGGGCCCTAAGGGAGCGTAGACGGAACCATCGTTTGATGGAGGCTGCAATGGCCGTTTTTCGTTATCTCTATGGCCCGCTCTATTTTTTCGGCTTTGTCGGGGGCGCTACGGCGATCGTGTCCTCGGGTAGTTCGCCGGCCTGGTTGTTCGTTCTGATCATCGCCGCGATTGGGTCCTCGCTCGCCGCCGAGCGTATCGCGCCTTTCGAAAGTCAGTGGAACTCGAGCCATGGCGATGGCCGTAGAGACATTTTGCATGCCCTCGTGAATGAAGGATCTCTTGTGGCTATGGTGCTCCTTCTTCCGCTCATCACAAGCCTTGTCCCTTGGGAATCAGCCTGGCCAAAGACGCTGCCCTTATGGGCCGATGTAGCAATGGCTATTGTACTCCTCGACGTGGGGATTACCCTTGCCCATTTCGCCAGTCACAGGGTTTCGTTTCTCTGGCGTTTTCACGCCGTGCATCATTCGGTACGCCGCATGTACGGCTTCAACGGGCTACTGAAGCATCCAGTCCACCAGTTCATCGAGGTTACCGCCGGTGCGTTGCCCTGGCTTCATCTGGGAATCCCTCTCGATGTCGCCGCCGTGGCTTCCTTTGCGGTGCTGATACAGCTCCAGTTACAGCACTCGAACGTCGACATGCGGGTCGGGCCGTTGGCATATATCTGGGCCGTCGCTCCAGTCCATCGGCACCACCACCTCGCATCCGAAACGGACGGCGACGTCAATTTCGGTCTCTTCTTGACGCTCTGGGATGTTCTGCTTGGTACAGCGCGCTTTGGGTCGAGCCAGCATATCAGAGCGGGGGCGATTGGCCTCGCTGGCATCGAAGATTATCCGGATGCCTATCTAGCACAGTTGGCCGAACCATTTAGAAAGCAGGCACAGTCTCTGCCGGAGCTCGGCCCACAAAGCGAGAGACAGGCATGACCGATCAACATGCAGTCTATACGCCGCCAGCCGGTTATCCTATTCTCACGCCACTCTACGATATCGGGGTCCGACTTTCGACCCGCGAAAAAAGGTGGCGTAGAGACCTTGTGGACCTGATTGAGCCCAAGTGTAACGAGGTCCTGCTCGACATTGGGGCGGGTACCGGCAGCCTGGCGCCACTACTGGCCACGAAAAACCCAGCCACGACGTACTTCGGGATCGATCCAGACGAAGATGCGATCCAGATCGCACGAAAGAAAGCGGGGCGAGCTGGAATAGATGCTGAATTCAAACATGGATTATTCTCGGTGGCCACTGTTGCCAAATGGCCAGCGCCGAACATCGCCACACTCTGCCTCGTTCTCCATCAAGTGCCTTATGAAGAGAAGCTCCGCTTGCTGTGCGACATAAACGAAGCACTTAAGCCAGGTGGACGCCTGTTCATAGCAGACTACGGCGAGCAGCAATCACGCCTCATGCGTGTCCTGTTCAGAGCAACGATACAGCAGCTCGACGGTGTTTCAGACACGCAGCCAAACGCGGACGGCGCGCTTGTACCGCTTATGGAACAAGCTGGATTTCTCAGCATCACAGAATGCAAGAGGTATCAAACCATCACTGGCTTGATATCGATCTACGGAGCGACCAAGGCTTCTGCGGATGAATGAGAAGATTGCTCATTTTCTCGCTTGGTTTGGAGTGGCCGGTACATGGATTTGCTGACAGAGAGTTTCACCTCTCGCGAGGATTTGTCCCAAGAGGTCCACGACGGTCAACTACGCTGACCCGGCGTGATTTTGCCTCAATCACGAGTCGCTCAAGTACGCCATTGCCGGGAAAGGCGATGACATAGCGCGGGTCCATTTTGAGCATCTGCTCGTTGCGCTTGAAGCCGGCACGGGCTCCGAGCCTCCTATCGAGGTTGAATACCAGTTGCTGGACATTGTGGCGTTCGGCCCAGGAGGCTGCCAGCCGGTCAACACCTTTGCTGTCGCCGCCGTGCAGGATAAACATATCCGGAACCCGGTCGCGCACCTTGTCGAGCGTAGCCCATACGTTCGAAGCGAAGGCCTTGGCCTCGTCGGCGCTGGCAAAGGAGGATCGCCCACCGGCGAATATAACTGCAGTGCCCTCAGGACTATGGGCATCCCGGCGCCGCTCAGCCCTCGCGCGCAGGAAATCGCGGGCCTCAACAACCGCAGAGGTCACTTTGCGCGAATGGTTCGAACGCGAACCGCCAAATGGCTTCCATGACGAACCGGTTTCATCGAGATAAAGCGATGCGGCAACTTCGCGCATCTGTTCAAATGCCATCATGCTTGCCTCGGCTGCCTGAGCGCGTTCGATCTGCTCTTCGAGATTGCTTGAATGGACTTCGGATCCGTCAGCTGCGGCGAGGAGCGCCCGGACTTCATCGCTCGCCCGGTCGAGCTGCGTAGACTTACGGCTGGCAGCACGGTGAAACAGATTGACGAAGCCCCAAGCCACGTCTTCGGCATCCGCTTCGAGCGATGTTCCCGAGAACATGACAAACATGTCGGACCAAACGGCAGCGAGCGTCTGCTCGACTGCTTCTTCACTTGGAAAATCGGACGGATCGAAAGGTGCAGGCTTGATGGTTAGACCTGCAAGGTCGAGCCCGGCGAGTTGTTGGGTAAAACTATCGTACATGATTAAGCCTCCTGATGTGCTCAGGCGGCAAAGCTTACGAAACCGGAATGTCTCGCTCCTTGTCCGCCGGAGCCCGATCAGGGCCGGTTTAAGGGGGCTGGCGCACCGCGAAGCGGGAAACCTGCAAGGCAAGGCTGGCGCGGGCCACACGGGCCGCAGCCTTGCAGGTTGCGCCAGACCACGGCCGGTCCAGGGCCTCTCCCGGCGGACAGGCACGAGGCATGACGTAGTTCCTTTGCCAACATCATCAGCGGGGCCTGCACGAACAACTAGTTTTCGGCTGCCTGCCGATCTCGTGGCCTTTGCGGTGAGACATGGATCCGCTCGAATACGCCTTCGCCATTGGAGAAGCGCCCGATCTGACGAATCTCCCCGAACATCTGCAAGAAGTTGCCGGACACTTGGCCAAGCCATCGCTGAGCTCGGCCAGTTCTGGGTCGGTCATAATCGGCTTCCCAGTAGAAGCTGTCATTCCGTTCGACGAGCCAGATGGCTGCGAGACCGCAATAAGTGGAAATGCCGCAATCGGCATAGGCATTCCGGAGCAGTATCCGATCTTCGCGTCCACGCCAGCCAGCATAAGGCAACAGTGAGGGGAAGGCTTGGCGCGCAGTGCTGACAACATCTTCGACCAGGCATTCATATTGCCAGTCGAGGTCGCCCCTCGCTCCGCTCTCGATCAGGCGGAAAGCGACGATGGCCCCTTGCGGGTAGCTGACAGAGCGTCCCATGATGTGCTCCCCTCACGCAACTTCGGCGAGATCATCGCCGAATGCAGAGTCGCTGCGTTCGTCATGGCCGCCAAGACGGAGTAACAGCGATGATGCTTCCTCAGCCTTAGCCGCTGCCATCAGCATGGCCCTGTCGTCCGATTTCAAGAGCTTCAGCCAGTGCGATATGTAGCTGGCATGATTGTCGAGGTGAGTAACGGGAAGTCCCAGTTCAGCGCCCAGGATCGCCGAAGAAAGCTCGGCTACGAGTTCTTCAGCGGCATAGGCTTTGCTACCGAACCGGTTTTTGAGATCGCGATCCAGCCGGGATGAATGCCCGGTCCAGTGCAACAGCTCATGGGCAAGTGTTGCATAGTAATGGTCAAATCCCTCGAACAGCGTGGTAGGCGGCATGGTGATGCGGTCGCGGACCGGCTCGTAATAGGCTTCGCTACCCTTGTGCCGCAGCTGCGCATCGATCCGCGCAAAGAATGCATCGATCCTGCGCCGGCGTCCGGCGGGTTCTACCGGCTCCATGAGCGGCTCGGGACTGTACATGGCCGGAAGGTCATCGCACTGATCCGCATTGAAGATTGCGTAGGATCTGAGAACGCGGCGGGTCTCGGTGTCTTCACCGCCATCGGGCGTTTCGACTTCCTTTTCGTAGGTCTTGTAGAAGATGGCGATGCTCGACTTCTCACCTTTTCGCACCTGTCCGCCAAGTTTTGCGCACTGGCGGTAAGTCATCCAGTAGGGCGAGGCGAAGCCTGATGCCTCGGCCATCATCCACAGCCAGAAGGTATTCATGCCCCGGTATGGCGTGCCGCAGCTGCGCAATGGGCGGGAGATTGGAACTCCGCGCCAGGGTTTGACCCAGGGCTTGGTGCCCTGTTCAAGCTTTTCGATGATGGTGGCCGTAATCCGTGCTGCCGGAGACTGGGCCGGTGAACGGGAGGCTGGCGAGCGTTTGAGCTTACGCATGAGAAATCTCCTGATTGCCCGGACGAAATTGCACCGGGCCAGATGCCCAAAAGCCCCCTCCCCTCTGATCCTTGCCGATGGCGGAACCCAAGCTGGTCTTAACGAGAAAAGGCGGCCCGCCCCGAAAGGACGGACCGCCTACCGAACGGCTTCAACCTGTCAGGAGGGATCAGGCGGCCTGCTCGGTGATCTCGACATCGCTTTCGTCATTTTCATCAGGATCAACCGTTTCGTCGGGTTCAGCGGTTCCTCGAAAATGCATGATGTCCGGAACCCAGGCGAGCGCACGCTCCTTGGTGCCCGCCTCACCGATGAAATTGCCCGAGAAGATGCGTTCGGCAGCGCTGGCAAGCTCAGCCTTCTTGGAAGCCGAATAGCGGCTGACCAATTCAGGCCCGCCCGCAGCGTCAAGCGCCTCGAGCGTCTTTGCTTTCGCCACGCGGTCGAAATAATTTGCCGCAGTCGGCCGCCACCAATGTGCGGTCTCGATTTCAAGCAAGCCGCCGATTGCCTCGTGGAGAGGAGCCGAGCGCTCACCCTCGCAAGCCAGGCTGGCTACGAGCGTGCGCGACACGACATGGCCGAGCCATGCGGACCTTGCTTCATGGGACAGTGCCCGGAAAGCTTCGAACCGTTCGACATCACTTTCGCCAGAGCGCCAGCTCTCGTCGAGACTGCCGGCGAACTCGGCGAGCACGGCGCTAGCGGGTGCATCCTTGGCCTCAAAACCTGTAACGGGGCCAGTCTCTGCCGGACCTGAGATCGTCGAAGCGTTCTTCGCCCGCCAGTCTTGCCCATCAGCATCGGCAAGCGTGAAAACCATAAAGTCGAGCGCGAGCGCGGGATCGTTTGCCAGGTGGATAGCCAGTATGTCGCGGCGCTGCATGGCCAGCTCATCGAGCAGGCGCTGAGAGAGCGAATTGCCTCTGCCCTTGGTCTCGGTGCCCCCAGCGACCGGCTCAACCACACCGTCGTCTTCCGAGATTACTTCGCTCTCAGTGTAGAATTGCGGGACCAGTGCGGGCTCACCAATGCGCGAGAGAACGAGGAAGGCGCCGGCATCTGCCTTGATATCGTCGGCAAGCACCGGTGGCCGATCGTTGAGCGCACGCATGGCACGATCGATTGCGACCAGTTGTTCTTCGGCCTTGGCGACCTCGTCCTCGTCGCTGTCTTCGTCTTCGAGAATAGCGGCCACCCGGTCGTAGTCGGCCTCCAGTTCACCGAGTTCCTGCGCCTCTTGCTCGGTCATCGGCACAGGCTCGCACGGCAAGCGATTAAGGCCTTCAACGAGGTCATGGCTGACATAGTTGCCAAGCGTCGGTCGCACCCAAGCAAGGCCATGCTCTTGGGCGCTTTTCGTTGCCGCTTCATCCATGGCCTTGTGCGCGAGGTCTTCAAGCAGCGCGATATCGATCCAGCTTTCGCTGGCATCATCGTCAAATAGCTCGCGCTCGATGCGGCCACCTGCGGCAAGATAAGCGTCGCGTCCGACCAGAACAGCCCGCGGGTCTGAGCCGCGAACCGTGGCATCTAACACCATACGGCGGATCGTTTCGGGCGTGACCTGATACCAGGCGTCCTGCAGTTCGGCATAGACATGCGCCTGGCGATCGACATCAGAGATCGCGCCATAGGCCTTGGCCATGTCTAGGGTGATTGTGCCATCCGCAAGCGCTTCGAACACGCAGGGGGCAAGTGCGGCCAGACGCAAGCGGCCTTCCACGAAGCGGACAGTCAGGCCAAACCGACGCGCCACGTCCTGAACGCAGCCACCAGCCTCGATAATGGCTGAGAATGCCTGCGCTTCATCGGCCGGGTTCATGGCGAGACGCTGGAAATTTTCGGCAAGGCTTGCTTCGCGCACCTCGCTTTCCTCGCCTTCGATGACCAGGCAAGTCACTTCGTGGGTTTTGGCCAGGGTACCGTCTTCGGCAAGCGCCTGAAGCGCCGTGAGCCGGCGACCTCCCGCCTCGACCTCGAATTTGCCGCGCTTCGCCTTGCGCACGACAAGGTTCTGCAAGAGACCTCGTGCTGCGATATCGGCTTTCAATTGGTCGTCGGCAGCGGGATCGCTGGTTTTGCGCACATTGCGCGGGCTCGGTACAAGCTTTTTCAAGGAAATTGACTGGATCATGGGTAGTCTCCTGATGGGAAAGGAGCCATGCGGCATGCATGGTCCGACAAGCCCAAAGGCACCCTCCCCTCTAACCCATCGCCATGCGGCAGACCGCAGGTTCAGACGGCCAGCGCGGGTAGAATGGTCGATGCCTTGGAGACCGGCACAAACAGCCGCGTGCGGTAACGAATGATCTCGGTGAAACAGCCCTTGGTCTTGTACCAGTCGAGCCGTTCAGGTGCGTATCCGGTGAGTTCTAGGCGCTGCTCGCCTCCGACCAGCGAGCGTTTGACCATCAGCGCGTCATGACTGGCAAGGGACTGCGGCGTGCCGCTCGCCAGAACAAGCTTCCCGAGTTCGTCTGGAGCGGGACCGGCCACCCCTGCTAGTCCGAACGTTTCGGCGATCTTGGCGAGATCGACATTGAGCACTTCGCGGCCAATGATCGACTGGCCGTCTTCGGCAACAAGCCGCGTGACCCGGACATGATCTCCCGGCAAGCGCTTCCAGACCGGCAAAAGCAGCCCAGTGGCGAGGTGGAGGCGCTCGGTCACTGGCGAAGCGGCAGCCTCATCTTCCTCGGTGCACCAGGCCTTGGTTAACCCGGTCACGCCGATCTCTTCCCACAAGCTTTCACCGAGTGCCTCGATCGTCCAATTAGCCGATTTGAGCGGCCGGAGCAGCCGACGGCGTTCGATCACCGCGCCATCATCGGCAATGAGCCGCCGGGCCGGGACCGAGAGAGCAACCTTTCCCGATCGTGCATTGCGTAACGGGATGGCATGAAGCGACCCGATCTCGTGCATCCGCAAGAGACGCTTCAGTCGGAGCGGGCGTAGGTGGCGTTTCACCTCAAGCGAGACCAGGCGGGTTTCTGCGCCGGTAACAGGGTCGGCACGCAAGAGCTCGTCGCTGAGAACTTCGAAGCTATCGACGCGGACCGTCTCAAGCCCCAGATCGAGATTTCCAGCTTCACGCGCCGCCTCGATTCGCGCTTCGACCAGCCCCAGATATTCATCGAAGATAGCATTTTGGAGCGCAATCGGCAGAGCAAGGATGCGGTTGAGCCAGCGCTGGATAGTCGGAAGGTTGTCGGTCAGCCCGCCATCGGGATTCTCGAGCCGAAGGCCGGTTCGCTCGACGAAATCGCCGAAGCTCGTCGCCTCCAGTTTGCCATCATAGAGCAGGTGGAGCCAGCGATTGAGGGCGTCTTTTGCATAATTGCTCTCAAGATTATCGGTCGGATCGAATAGATTTTGACCGCCGGTCTGGCGCTGCCCGCGCGTCAGCGCACCGAGCGCATCGAGCCTGCGTGCGATGGTCGAGATAAACCGCCGTTCGCCCTTCACATCGGTCGTCACTGGACGGAATAGTGGAGCGGAAGCCTGGTTGGTGCGGTTGGTACGCCCAAGCCCTTGGATCGCATTATCGGCCCGCCAGCCTGGTTCGAGTAAGAAGTGGACGCGGCGCTGCTGGTTCTGGCAGTCGAGATCGGCATGGTAGGAACGCCCGGTGCCACCGGCATCCGAGAACACCAATATGCGTTTTGTCCCCTCCATGAAAGCTTGCGCTTCTGCGACATTCGCGCTGCCGCTTCGCCGTTCGAGACGCTGCTGCCCATCCCGGCCGATGACAAGCCGACGCGAGCGCCCCGTGACTTCGGCTACGGCCTCGGTTCTGAAATGCTCGATGATCGCATCGAGAGCGGTTGCGATTGGCGGTAAAGCGCAAAGCTGTTCGATGAGCGCATCGCGGGCGGCGATAGCTCGCGCGCAGAAGACAGGATTGCCGTTGTCGTCACTCATCGCCTCGGAACGCAGATTGCCGTCTTCGTCGGTAAAAACCTGCATAAGGCGGATGGGAAAGCTCTTGGCGAGATAGTCGATCACATATTCGCGCGGGCTAAGATCGATATCGAGCGCCTCGCGTTCCGCATCGGTGAGGTCGGCCAGGCGGCGGTCGAGCATGGCCTCGGCGGTCGAGACCAGCTGCACGACCACCGAATGATCTTCACCAAGAGCTTCTTCCATTGCTGGGATCAGGCTTGGCAGCTTCATTGAGAGGAGGAGCTGCGCAAAGAAGCGCTGCTTGGTGCCCTCGAAGATCGACAGCGCCGCTGCCTTGGCATTGCGGTTCAACGTATCGCCGCTGTCCTCATCGACAACGCGCGTCGCTTCGAGCGCGTCGTCGAGATTGCGGTGAATGATAGCCCAAGCCTCGGCATAGACATCGTAGATACTGATCTGCGCTTCGGTCAGGCAGTGTTCTAGGATATCGTACTCGACACCGGCAAAAGACAGCGCGCGGGCGAGGTAAAGACCTTGTGCCTTGAGGTCGCGCGCAACGAGTTCCATCGCTGCTACACCACCGGCGCGGATCTCGGTCATGAAGCCTTCATGCGTCGGGAAAGCGGTTTCGGGTCCCCAGAGGCCGAGCCTGGAGGTGTAACCAAGATTAGCGATCTCCGACGCGCCGGTGGCGGAAGCATAAAGCACGCGGGCGCGCGGCAGATGGTTCTGCAGCCGGAGGCCCGCCATGCCTTGCTCGGAGCCCTTGACCTTGCCGCGGGTCGACGAAGACCCGAGGGCGTTGGCCATCGCATGGGATTCGTCGAACGCGATTACGCCTCCGAACTCTTCGCCCGTCCAGGCAAGGATCTGGTCGAGGCGCGTGTCTTCGGCGCGCCCCGAGCGCAGTGTCGGATAGGTGACAAACAGAATGCCTTCGGACAGCGTGACGGGTTGCCCAAGCTTCCAGCGCGAGAGGGGCTGGATATCGAGCGGTAGACCGCCAAGCGCTTCCCAGTCGCGGCGCGCATCTTCGAGCAGCGCCTCGTTCTTGGTGATCCAGACATGACGGCGTTCGCCTGCGAGCCAGCGATCCATCATCACCGCCGCAATCTGCCGCCCCTTGCCCGCTCCGGTCCCATCACCGAGGAAGAAGCCCTGCCGGTAGGCTTGCCCGTCCTCGGACAGCTCAAGCATTGTCCCTTCCTGACTCGGTCGAAACTGTCCGGGCAGATCGCGGTCAAAGGCCTGGCAGGCGTAGATGAGCGTCTCGCACTGTGCCGCAGAGAGGAGCTTGTCTGCTTTCCAGTTCGCGGGCAGCAGCGGCCGGACCTCCGGAACAGGTGCCGCGACCGACCCCATGGCGACCGATTCCACCAGGGGAGTGGGATGCATCGGAGCATCGGCAAACTCGATGCGGCTCGGCCGATAGGCGAGATAGATACCTGCCTGCTCAGGCACTGGGGCAGCTTCCGCCAGTGCGGCATAGCTGAGTTCGGTCGCATCGGTCCCGGCGACTGGTTTCGTCGCAAACGGTGCAGAAGGTCGGATCGCTGTCCGATGCTCCATGGGCCTCGACACCGTTCGCACCGGCAAGCAATGCATTTCGGCCGATATCAAAGCGCGAGGCGGAAGACCGGCGAGGAGCGCATGGAGTTCAGCTAACGCCGACGTGTCACCCGTGATCGTCCGATGTGTCGCGGTCGGGATCTTGTCGAAGACTACCAAGCGAACGGCGATACCCGTCCCGGTGCGGGCAAACATCCGCTGCAATCGAACATCGAGCAGCAGCGAAGTCTTGTCCTGTGCCTTGGCAAAGCGCGAAGCGTCGAAACCATCTGGCATGATCGCGGCGATCCTGCCGCCACGGGCGCAGACCCGGATTGCGCTTCGAAGATGGCGCAGCGCTGTACCGCCGTCGCTGCCGCGCTCCTCGCTACGCGCAAAGGGCGGATTCATCAGGACAACCGAGGGGATGGGTCCGCGATGCAAGTCGGCGATGAGTTCGCCATCGTGGGAGCTGATCGCGGCCTTCGAAAAGATGTTCGCCAGGCTGTCGCGCCTGCGAGCATCGATCTCGTTGAGAGTAAGCGATGCGGCTTGGCTGTCGGCCCAGATCGCAAAAGCGCCGTTGCCGGCGGAGGGCTCGAGCAGCGTATCGCGCGATGAAAGCGCTGCGGCTTTCGCAAGCAGCCAGGCCAGTATCGGCGGGGTCGAAAATTGCTGAAGCTCGATCTGGCCTTCGCTGCGCACGTGACGCGGCGGTAGAGCCGCCTCGAGCCAATCGAAGCGCGCTTCCGCTTCGTGGAAGCCGGTCGCCAGATCGATGCGCGAAGATCCACGCAGCCAGAGCAGGGAGCCGATCTCGATCGCATTGTTATAGTCGTCGATGGTCCAGGCGCTGCCCCAGTCCTCAATTCCGGTCTCGTCAGCGAACAAAGCAGAAATATCGGCTCGGGTAAGGTGACGTCCAGAAGCGAGACGCTCGGCGATTTGAGCGCCGATGGCGCAGGCGAGCGGAACGGCCTGAGATTGCTGGCGGCCGGGAAAAAGGTCTGACTGGAACATAGCTGATCGTCCTCCTGGTTGAGGCATCGGGACACACGCCCTCTGCCGGATCAGGAAATCGAAAAGCCCCCTCCCCTCTTATTGCATTGCCTTACGCCGCAGCCATGCCTGAAGTTCGTCGTTCCAGTCGGTGTCTTGCGTAGATGGTGCGCGGACATGGATCGTCCGGCCCTCGCACGCATAGGCGGATAGGCCACGTTCGACTGCGAGTTCACCACCGCCATCATTATCGACAAAGAGATGAAGCTCGGTCACGCTTTCGGGAATGCTGACAAGGCCAAAGCGCTCATTGCCCAATGTTGCCCAAGCGGGGATGCCGGTCAGGGCATAAGCTGACATCGCGCTTTCGATCCCTTCAGCGAGTCCAAGCTTGCCATTGGCCGGGGCGAAGAGCCGAACGGCAGCTTCACCTAGCGAGCCAAGAGCGCGCTTGGGCTTGTCGAAGTGCGCTTTCCTGTGGCGATCCTGTGGCAGGAATGTGCGGTGGATGGCGATGGGGCCCATCTCGAGACTGACCGTAGCAATCATTGCGGGTAGGTAGCGGGTGCGCCCTTTGGGGCCGAGCGGTGTTCGCGGATGAAACCGAAGCGCAGAAGAGGCGGCGAGGATGCCGCGGCTCTCGAGATAGGCTTTGGCCGGGCTGGAACGCACAGGCTCCGCTTCGCGCCAGATCCTCAGCGCCGCCGGCGAGAGATTACGTTTTTCAATTGGCTCGAACTGGTCAGCTGACGGAGAGCCCGAGAATAGTCTGGAAGCGTTGAAGCCCTCGCGTGCCAGCGCAGCAAGCACTGCCTGCTGATCGCAACCGGCAAAGCAGTGAAAAAGGATCGCTGTACGACCGAGCGTCACGCCCAGCGATGGCGTGCGGTCATCATGTGCAGGGCAACAGGCCATGCCTCTCGTGCCCGACCATTTGCCGCCTCGACTTTCGCAGATACGGCGAGCGGTGCCCTGCAATACGGTGGGTCTTGTCGTTTCATGAGTGGGCATGGGTTATGCGGTCCTTATGGCTCGCTCCCCACACCCTACCTCTGCTCTTACTGGTGTCCGCAGCACCCTGACAGGAAGCAGCGAAGTGCGCTTGGGAATCCCCGAAACAGGACTGGCTGTTCCCTCAGGAAGGCATTGTCGGTTGCGCAGACCGTACTGCATAACAAGTCGCGCTTCATTTTCTTCCGTGGAGCGTCGTGGGGGCCGATGCAAAAGGGGTAGCCGGAGACGGCAGGTCGGCTCCGGCTCAGGCAGGGGTATTCCCTCCCCGCCCCTGTCTGTCAGATGACTTTTACCGTTCGTCTCTTAGCTCATGCCGCGCCTGCGAGAGACAGTCGCGCCAAGTGCGCTTATGCGACACGCGAGCAATCTTAGCGGGCCTGCTCAGCCCGGCCATCGCAGCAACAGCCATGTGCCCAGGCACGCCATTGCGCTTTTCGCGCGCAAAGATTGCCTTTGCCCGTTCGATTTCTTCATCATTATAGTTCATATCGTGCTCCTTTGGTTGGCCTGCAGGAGCGATCGCACAAAAAAGCGAACCCCTCTTACAGGGTCCGCCGGTTAACCTCCAAGTGGAGGACGGGACCTCGGATCGTCGATCCAAGGCTGCTGGCCAATGCCAACATGCGTGACACTTGGGATATAGGTACCGATCCCGATCATGCAACGAGACACAACACATAGGAATGTTATTGTCTCATCATGACCGTGACTCTCCCCGCAATCGACATCAAGATCTCCGTAGAACCCTCGCTCTTCCTCGAGCGGATGATCACTCTCGGCGAGCAATCGGGCCGCTTCACAATCGAGCATGTCGACGACCGGTCCGGTGGAACACGTCTTGAGGTCGTCAACTTCCGTCTCCTGCAAGAGAGCCAGCACGAAGGGCACGGTTTCCAGCTGATCGCGCGCGACGAAAAACCCGGTCGTATCCAGGTTGAAATGCGCGCACAGAGCTGGTCGCCCGACCCGCCCACGCGAGCAGTCTACGAACAGTCCGCCCGCGATCTCGTTCGGCCGCTCCTCAAACGTTACAATCGGTCGTTCAAGACGAGGCATCGCTTGCGCATTGGTGCTCGCGAAAAGAAGCCCTTCATGATTTCGGAGCGAACGCGCACTTTGCTCGGTCGGTTCACGGTCCTCGCGAACACGCATGCGCTCCACCCATTCGACTGGCAGCGGTTCTACCTGCTCGTGCGCGAGGGGTGGCAGGAAATCCCCGACCATATCCTGCGCGCAAAACTCGAAGAAGCGGGTTTCACACCCAACAAAGCGCAAGAGCTCGCCCGCCTCTATGCGCATCTATGGGAATTCAAGCGGTTGCGCTGAGGGCGTGCGACCGCTGCCATGAAGGCGGCAGAGAAACGGTATCGACCGAACCGCAGCCCAGCCCGTCGCGCCGCGTTGCAGACAGTACGGACTGAAGCCCCGGACGCGCTATGTAATTGGGGGACCTCTCAAGCGACTTTGGAGCGAAGCTGCGCTACTGACGGATAGGGGGTGATGGCCACCTCGCTATCGTTGACGGCGGGCTGTGATGCCTCAAGTCGGGCCACTTTCACTTTCAGGATTTCCGCATAGGCCTGAGAGCAGCAAAGGATCAGTTCGGTACCGTTTCCGTAGATACCGCCCCATTTGACGAAGAAGGTGACCCAGCCATGCTGGCGTTCCCAATTGGCCTGCGCCTTGGCGTTTTGCCTGGATCTTCCGGGATAGGGTTCGGTCGAGAGCAGATGCATGCGGGTGTCGGGATCGTACCAGCTATGGTCATGATCCGCGACGGGCGGGCGGCACTCCCAATCGCCCCCAGGATAACGTCGACGCGCATCCGAGGGCTTTAGGCCCGTCGCGTCCATGAACTGAAGCGCTCGCGCGATCCTTCCGATGTACCACTGGGTTTCATCGGCATGACGCTGTTGGCCCGATCGTTCTATGATCTCGGGCGAGCGCAGTCTGCAGGCGCCCAAATAGCCGGTCAGATGATGGGGTTTTATTAGGTCTTGGAGCGGGGCCTGAAGACCCAGTGCGATTTCGGCGGTGCCACCGTCTTTCGATTCATAACCCCACCAGTTCTGGCGAATCGTGATCTTAGAAAGAGGTCGCCGCTTCTCCGGCAGCTTGCGCTTCGCTTCGATATAGCCGCCAAATCCACCATGCCGGGCGGCGAGGTCCAGTGCGCGGTGGTGAGGCAAACCTTGCTCGGCCTCGATCTTTTTCGCGAGCGATTTCAGCCCGGCGAGAGTTTCATATGCAAATGACATCGTTGGTCTCCGTCAGCCTCGGACCGGCGTCACCTGCTACCGCCCCCGAAGCCGCGAAAACGCGATGGGTGCATGTTGGATTTGCAGTGCCGTTATGGCTTCGCGGTTGCAGGCGGCAGGCCTCTGCTGAAGGCCATGGAGAATGTGCATCGCGCACTGAGGCGTGTCAACATTCAGTGAGTATGTCCGAAATTGTGATACGGCTTTCGGAGAAAAACGCCGCGCCTTCGTCGCGAGATACGCAGTTTTTCAATCGAATAGTCTACAACCGAAGAGCGCGCGCTCGGCGTTCGATCTTGGCGGGTTGAATGCCAAACCCAACCAAAACCACGCATTCTGCCGTGACAATCCCCTGTTGCGACCAGATTTGTGTAGTTTGCACCACCACAGCAGAGCAGTCGAATTATAATCAGTGTGAATATGACATATCATGCGCTATTGCATAAATTCACATGATATGTCATGTACTATCTATGCCACGCGCCTCCAGAGCCGCCAGCGGACTGCCGCCACAAAGCCAGCGAGCTATAACTCAGCTCGGCAAGGACATCGCGCTTGCCCGTCGCCGCCGCAAAATGCCGCAGCGGTTGATGGCGGAACGAATGCTGGTTTCGGTTCAGACACTTCAACGGCTCGAAGCTGGTGATCCGACGGTCGGTTTGGCAGTCCTTGTGAGCGCACTGCATGTGCTGGGAATGACCCAGCGCCTTGCCAGTCTGGTTGCGCCAGAGAGTGATCGAGCGGGCATAAGCGAGGATCTCTCGCGCTTGCCCGAGCGAACGCATGCAGCCAGCGATGACGAACTGGATTTCTGATCGGTCATGACAATCGTGCGCTCCTACGTATTCGTCCATCTTCCCGAAGGTCCTGTCCCGGCGGGACTACTGACGATGACCGACGAACCGCGCAACCAATTTGCCACGTTCGCTTATGGCCGCCGGTATCTTGAGCGTCCCGACCGGATCCCTGTCGATCCGGTCGCTCTCCCACTGCACGAAGCCGGGACCAGCCGGACCTTCCGCACCGAGGAAGGCTTTGCCGTCTTTGGCGGCATCCGCGACGCGGCTCCCGATGGCTGGGGCCAGTATCTTATGTACAAAGCTATGGGCGACCGTCTGCCAAGCGAGATCGATCTCATCCTCGCTTCCGGAGAACATCGCGTAGGCGCGCTCGCCTTCGGGCCTACTCCGGACGGGCCAGAGCGCATTACTCCATGGGGCAACGGCCCAGCTCCGGGCGAAGAGTTCACCCTCGCTGAACTGGCCGAGGCGGCAGAACGTGCGCAACATGTCGATGAACTGGATGAAAACTTGCGCGCGCTCCTATCCGCAGGCTCTTCGCTCGGCGGTGCGCGCCCGAAAGCAGCGACAAAGATCGGCGAGCAGCCCTGGATCGCGAAGTTCCAGAAGCGCGGCGACAGCTTTCCCGAATGCCGCGTGGAGCTGGCGACGATGCGGCTCGCCGCTGAATGCGGCCTCACCGTACCCGCGCTCAATTTTCGGTGCGTGCTGGACCGTGACATCTATCTGATCGAACGGTTTGACCGCATGCCGCATGGCAACTGGCTCGAACGGCGACCGTTCGCGTCGGGTCTGACCATGCTTGGAGCCCATGAAAGCGAGGTGAGCCGCTACAGCTACGCTGATCTCGCAGGCGCTATACGCCAGCACGGGACGCAAGTCCGCGCGGATCTTCATGAGTTGTTCCGCCGCATGGTCTTCAATATTCTCGTCACCAATGACGATGACCACCTCCGCAATCACGGCTTTCTGTTCGACGGAACTGGCTGGCGGCTGTCTCCACTCTACGATGTCGTCCCTAAGCCGCAGGTTGGGCTTGAACGACGTCTTGTGTTGGGCGTTGGCCCGGAAGGACGCAATGCGACTATCGGAAATGCGCTTGCCGGAGCGGCAGTATTCGATCTCGGTCCCGATGAGGCTTCGGCCATGACCCAGGAGTTGCGCAAGATTGTTTCTGCGCGCTGGCAGCCGCTGTTCAAGGATGCAGGGTTGAGCCCTGCTGATCAGGGCCGCTTCGCAACCTGCTTCCGACTAGCTAACGAAGATGGCTGAAGCGGACTGTGTCGCGATGTCATCTCCCAGAGCGCGTCCGCTTTAATCGGAACGAGTTGATCCGCAAATACCGCTATCCAGATTGCGGCGCGGTGATGATGTGTGCGTGCGACGAAGCATACACGGGGCGCCAATCACTCCAATCTCGAGAGAACGCAGGTCAAAAAAGGCAAATTAAGAACGGTGATTGCTCGGTGATTGCTAGACCAAAATTCTGGGACGAAATTTTCGAGAATATGATAGAAAAACAATATTATACTGATTTTGCGGGCTAAAATCTGGTACTTTCGATTTCGTAGGCGCTGAGACGGGGGTTCGCGCGCCGGGAAAACGGGTTTCTCTTGCGCGGGGACGCGGGCGAAGGCACGATCCGCCCGGATCATTTCGGAAGGGATCGAAACAGTCATGAGCATGAGTTCGCGGATCGCGATCGGGATCGCCCTCGCCCTGGCCGCACAGCCCACTTTCGCGCAGGAAACCCCCACCCCTATGGCCGACGACGCCGCCGCTGCCGAGCCCTTCGAGGGCGAAAACGACCCCTTCATCTGGCTCGAGGAGGCGCGCAGCGTCCCCGCGCTGTCCTGGGTCCGGTCCGAGAACACGCGGGTCGACCAGACGCTCGGCGCCGATCCGCGCTTCGCCGCGCTCAAGGCCGAAGCGCTCGCCATCCTCGATAGCGAGGACCGCATCCCCTATGTCGGCTTCACCCCCTACGGGCTGGTCAATTTCTGGCAGGACGCGAACAATCCCAAGGGGCTGCTGCGGCTGACCACGCTCGACAGCTACCGCACCGACAGCCCGCAATGGGAAACCGTGCTCGATATCGACCGGCTC
>TARA_R110002072_G_scaffold4174_1_pt1 | contig 142329 bp, 93 predicted proteins | sample TARA_R110002072 | Tara Oceans TARA_R110002072 (sample SAMEA4397118) | marine metagenome | biome: Polar Biome; feature: [SRF] surface water layer (ENVO:00010504); material: water (ENVO:00002006), including particulate matter (ENVO:01000060) such as... | depth 5 m
TGCGGGGGGTCTTCGTGAGGGGATTCCTACCGCGACCACAGTACCGGTACCCTCAGTACCGGTACCCCTACCACGGTGGTGGTGGTTCTTGGTTGCGGCAGGCTTGCAGTCGTTGTTCGAGTAGGCGGCGTTCGGGGTCGGAGCACGGTTGGGAGAGCGCGTGTTCGAGGGCGGTGACGGCGGGCGCGTGGTCGCCGCGTTCCCAGTGGAGTTGGGCGGTGACGGCGCCGAGCAGGAAGTAGTCGTGCAGCGCTTGGTCGTGTTCCAGGTGTTTGAGTTCTTGCAAGCCGGCGCTGGCGCCGTGCACTTTGCCGACGGCGACAGCGCGGTTGAGTCGCACGATCGGAGACGGTGCGATGGTTAGCAGGCGGTCGTATTCGTCGAGGATGTTCTGCCAGTCGGTGTCGGCGTAGGTCGTCGCGATCGCGTGGTGGGAAGCGATCGCGGCTTCGCAGTGGTAGGCCGTCATCTCGCGGCCGCTGATCGAAAGCTTGAAGTGATGGAAGCCGCAAGCGATCCAGCGGCGATCCCATTTGCTCCGGTCTTGCTGCGCGAGCGTGATCAGGTCGCCGCGATCGTTGGTGCGGGCGGGAATGCGTGAGCCGAGCATGAGCAGCAGCGCGAGCAGTGCGTGGGCGGCGGGGCTGCGGGTGTCGGTGCGTTCGACCAACAGGGCGTTGAGCCGAACGGCTTCGTCGATGAGGTCCGAACGGATCAAGGTCTCACCCGCGTGGGCGCGGTAACCCTCGTTGAACATCAGGTAGATCACTTGCAGCACGACAGCCGTGCGCTCGGGCAGTTCGTCGCTCGAAGGCATGGCGAACTCGGCGCCGATGGTCTGCAGCTTGGCCTTGGCCCGGACCAGTCGCTGCGCGATCGTGGCGTCTTTTTTGAGTAGGGCGCGGGCGATCGCTGGCACGCCGAGCCCGCAGACGTTCTTCAGGATCAGCGGCACGCGGGCGTCGCTCGGTACGTCTGGGTGTGCGCACAAGAACAGCATGCGCAGCGTGTCGTCGCCGATCTGGTCTGGATCACTGGGAGCTGTTGCTGGGTGCGTCGAGGCCTCGGCGGCCGCCCAACGCTGCAGTTCGTCACCGACCCGGTCGGCAATCTTCTGGCGGCGCAGCGAGTCGAGCGCCAGGTTGCGCGCGACCCGGAACACCCAGGCGTGTGGCTGCTCGGGCACCCCCTCCGCGGGCCAGACGCGCAGGGCGCGCATCATGGCCTCCTGCACGACGTCCTCGGCGAGCTCCAGCTTGGCCGGGCCCAGCACCCGGCAAAGCCCTGCTACCATGCGCGCGTACCGGTGTCGGAACAGGTCGTCGACAACGTCAGGTGGTAGCGTGCTGGCCATCTGATCGTTAAGCGTATCTGATGAAGGGGTTTAGATGCGTGCCTCAGCAAGGATCTGCGTCTCATTCCTCGGAATCCCAGTCCGCAGACGGCTATTCCTCGGGGCCACCCATGAAGTCCACTTCGCGCAGTTCGATGCTGCCGAATCGGAAGTTGGGGTGGCCGTCGCACAGTTTTACGGCGTGGTCGTAGTTGTCCGCCTGCAGCACGTAGACGCCGCCGACGACCTCCTTGGATTCGACGTAGGGGCCGTCCTTCACCTCGCCATTGGGTTGGATGACACGGCCGCCCTCATCGGTCAGCTTGCGGCTGATGCCCAGGCGGTCGCCCATACGTTCTCCCCAGGCCTGGTAGCCGGCGAGGATCTCACCGAAGTCCTCCGGGGTAAGGGTACTGTAGTCGGCGGTGATGTCGCTACGCAGGATCAGCATGAACTTGGGCATGGTCTCGTTGGGGGTTGCGCCGGATCGCGAATGGGCGATCTCGGCTGGGTTCGCAGCAAGGACGATCGAAGCGGGCGGGCATCGACAACGCAGCTGAAAAAACTGGCTGAACCCCGTGCCATCGCCGATAGAGTCGCGCCAGGACAGGAGTTGCCCGCTCACGCCATGGCCGAACACACCCAGCCCCATTCCCGTTCGTCATCCCAGCGTCATTCCGCAAGCCCCCCGGGCAAGCGTGGTTGGCGCGCCGTCGGCTTCGGCCTCGCGGCATTGGCGGCCTTTCAATTGTTCAGTTGCAAGTCGACCTCGACCTGGCAGCCGTACGAACGGCCTGGAGCCGGGCTCGCGGCGCAAATCGCTGAGGCGTCCATGCAGAGGGATGCCGACGGTGTCTACCTCGAGGACGGCACGTGCATCGGGTGCCACACCGGGTGTGGTGACCCGCACCCGTCAGGGCGCGTCGCGTCCTGCGTGCACTGTCACGGTGGCGATGCCAGCAAGACCGACAAGGTTGCTGCACACGCGGCGCCGACCTTTCCCAAGGCCTGGCAAGACTCGGGCAACCCCGAACGTCCCTACATGCTGACGCTCCAAGAGAGCCAGGCGTGGGTTCAGTTCGTCAACCCGGGTGACTTGCGCGTCGCCAACAAGACGTGTGGTCCGTGCCACGCCGATGAGACGCTGCAGGTGATGAAGTCGCTGATGGCGACCTCGCAGCACTTCTGGGGCACGGTGACGTATGCCAACGGCATCGTCAGCACCAAGCGTTCGATCCTTGGTGAGAGCTACGGTCCGGATGGCAAGCCGCAGGTCGTCAACCACATCGTCAGCGAAGATGGTGGTGTCTACGAGCACGGCAAGCCGGGCCGCGCGCCGACCAAAGAAGAGATGGAGAAGAACAGTTGGTCGGCGGTTGCCGTGCCACTGCCTCACTGGGAAGTAACCCAGCCGAGCAACATCTTCCGCATCTTCGAGAAGGGCAGTCGTCTTGGCACGGCCGCGCTCGGCCTCAATGGTCTCAACAGCCCGGTGCCTGGATTGCCGGACAAGTTCGAAGATCCGGGCCGCCCGAACAACCGTTCTTCCGATCGCGGTCTCGGAACCCTCAACCGCGTCGACTTGCCGACGTTGAACGTGCACAAGACGCGCCTCAACGATCCGCACTTGGCGATGATGGGCACCAACGACCAGCCCGGTGACTTCCGCAGCAGTGGTTGCACCGCATGCCACATGGTCTACGCCAACGACCGCGACCCGGTGCACTCCGGTCCGTGGGCGCAGTTCGGCAACATGGGCTACGGCAACGTCGGCGCCGCCGCCGCGATGATGGGCAAGTCGGGCATGGCACCGCCGAGCGTCGATCCGACCATCCCGCAGGACGAACAGGGTCATCCGATCGTGCACAAGTTCACGCGGGCGATTCCGTCGAGCAACTGCATGGTCTGCCACATGCACCAGCCGAACTCGTTCTTGAACACCTACTACGGGTTCCAGATGTGGTCGTACGAGACCGACGGCGACAAGATGTTCCCGGCCGAGCAAGACGACAAGACGCTCGCAGAGCAGCACGACATCCTCGATCGCAACCCAGAGGGAGCGGCGCAGCGCGGCAAGTGGGGCGATCGCGAGTTCCTCAATGGTGTCGCCGAAGAGGTCAACGCCGGACTCGAGCACACGCAGTTCGCCGACTACCACGGCCACGGTTGGATCTTCCGCGGGGTCTTCAAGACCGACCGCCAGGGTAACCTGCTCGACAAGGACGGCGAGATTGTCGACTACAACGACCCCAAGAAGTTCGACGGGGTGATTCCGAAGCTTGGCTCCGCGCCAACTGCTGACGACATCTGTCCGCCCGACGCTCCGAACGCTGGTTGCTTCGCGCCGAAGCCCGGCCAGCCAGTGCACCTCAAGGACATCCACGCCGAGCGCGGCATGCACTGTGTCGACTGTCACTTCGCGCAGGACGTGCACGGCGACACGCACCTCTACTCGGAGTACCAAGCGTCGTTGCAGATCCAGTGTCAGGATTGCCACGGCACGACCGAGGAAATCGCGACGATGCGATTCTCCGGGCCAGCCGCCAAGTTGGACGAGACCGGCCAGAAGCAGAATCTCAGCAGGCGCCTCAAAGACGGTTCGATCGTCGATACGCCGTGGGGCGAGCCGCGCTTCGAACGCGAGCGCGACGAGAACGGTCGTGTGCAGCTCTACCAACGCTCGATGCTCTACCCGGGCCTCAAGTGGAAGGTGAGTCAGGTTCGCTACAGCGTCGAAAAGGCGCCGGACAACAAGGACTACAACGAGAAGGCGGCCTACGCCAAGTTGCAGTTGATGCCCGATGGTTCGTGCGCGCACACCGCGGAGAAGATGGACTGCGCGGCGTGCCACACGTCGTGGATGACGTCGTGCTTCGGTTGCCACTTGCCGCAGGAGGCGAACTGGCGCACCGACATGCATCACTTTGAGAAGAAAAGTTTGCGCAACTGGGCGAGCTACAACCCGCAGGTTGCGCGTGATGATGTCTTCATGCTCGGGGTCTCCCCGAACGTCAAGGACAACAAGATCGCCGTGGTGCGTTCGTCCTCAGCGGTCATGGTGTCGTCGACGGATGCGACCCGCGCCATTGCCTACAAGCAGCAGTTGACGGTCGCCGCCAACGGCATGAGCGGTCAGTGCTTCAACACGCACTTCGCCCACACCGTGCGCAAGACCGAGACGCGCAAGTGCTCGGACTGCCACCTCAGCGACAAGAACGACAACAACGCGTGGCTCGCGCAGACCTATCTGCAGGGCACGAACTACGTCAACTTCTTCGGCATGTATGCCTACGTCGGCGCCGGCAACGGTGGACTCGAAGCGGTCAAGGTGACCGAGTGGCCCGAGCCGCAAGCGGTGATCGGTTCCAACCTGCACCGCATGGCGTTCCCCCACGAATACAAAGAGCACGTGGCAAGGAAGGGCAAGCTCAAGGAGTCGCACCATCACGGTGGCAATGTGCTCAGCATCGAGCAGCGCGGCGAATACGTCTACACGGCGAACGGCAAGGGTGGCTTCCGCGTCTATGACGTCGCCAACGTTGCCAACAAGAACTTCAGCGAACGCATCGTGACGTCGCCGGTTTCGCCGCTTGGCCAGGACACGCACGTCGCCAGCAAGTATGCGACGGCGGTGGCGCTGCCGACCAACATGTCGATCAGCATGGATCGACCTTGGATCGAGGACAACAAGGAGCAGAACTACCCCTACAAGGGTCGCGACCAGAACCTGCACGAGTCCTATCGCTACGCCTACATCAGCGATCGCGAAGAGGGCCTGATCCTCGTCGATATCGATTGCCTGACCGACGGCAACCCCGACAACAACTACACCAAGCGAGCGCTGACGTTCAATCCGGGCAATCAGCTTCGCGGTGCCGAGCACCTGACGATTGCCGGCACGACGGTCTACGTTTGCTGCGACGCGGGTTTGGTGGCGATCGACGTCAATGATCCGCTGGCACCGGCGATCGTCGCGACGGTTCCTATGCAGAAGCCGACGTCGGTTGCGGTGCAGTTCCGCTACGCGTTCGTGACCGATGCCGAAGGCCTCAAGGTCGTCGACGTGACGGTTCCTGCGAACATGGCCAAGGTCGGCGCGCAGGTTGCGCTGTCGGATGCCCGCAACGTCTTCGTCGCGCGTCACTACGCCTACATCGCGGCCGGCCGCGAGGGGGTTGCGATCGTCGATGTCACGACGCCGACCAGCGCGCGTCTGGTGACCACGTTTACCGCCGAGGACCGCTTCAAGGACACCAACCAGCTCAAGGTTGGCATGGTCAACGACAGCGTCTATGGCCTGGTCGCCGACGGCAGGAGTGGCTTCCACGTCATCCAGTTGGTGACCCCTGAAGATGGCGGTCGCAGTGCCTATGGCTTCTCGCCGGAGCCTCGTCCGAAGTGGATCGCGACGCGCGCAATGCGCGGTGCTCGGGCGATCGCCAAGGGCTTGGATCGCGACCGTGCCGCCGATGAATCGGGCAACCAGGTGTCGGTCTTCGGCCGCATTGGCGGACGACCGTTCACGTTGGATGAGCAACGCCGCTTCTACATGCGCGACGGCAAGACCTACACTGTTTCCGATAAGGTGCCGTCCAATTGGCAGGCGCCTTCCCTTGACTCGCTGAAGAAGTGATGACTCGCTGAATTGGCGGCGCACAGCAGTGCGTCGTTCGCAGTGATCTGACTCTGCACCACCCGATTGAATGCTCGCGACTATGAATGGTGACAGTCCCGAAACTCCCCTCGACGTTCTAGTAGTTGGTGGTGGTCCTACTGGGACCGCTGCGACCTGGCGTGCTCACGAACTCGGCTTGTCGGTAAAGGTCATCGATCGCGATGGCATCCTGAGCATCGTCAAGCAATGGGGCGAGCACCAGCCGGAGCCCAAGGACGTGGATGCCGACTACGGCGACCTCGTCGACTTGATCTTCCCCAAGGGTGGTGCCCTCGTCTCACAGCTCCCGTTCGAAGACCAGAGCCCGGCCGACAAGCTTTACGAGCGTTGGATGAAGGTCTACGACGACAACGGCATCTCCTACCATGAGAACATGGAGCTCGGCGGTTGCGAGCGATTGCCCGACGGCGTGATTGCCGCGGAGGTGATGGAGCTCAATACCCAGGCGAAGTCGAAGATCTATTGCCGCAACATGGTGTTGGCGATGGGTAGTGGCCAGCCGGCCAAGGTGCGTCTGATGGGCGACGGCCTTGGCATTCGCTACAAGCTCGGCAACTCCGAAGAGTTTGTCGGCGCGCCGGCCTGCGTTGTCGGCGGTGGCATGTCCGCTGCCGAGGCTGTCGTTGCGATCGCGATGGCGAAGGCCAAGGCGAAAGACGATAGCGACATCTTCTGGTGCTATCGCGGCCGCGGCATGCCCAAGGTTGCGCAAGGCAAAGCGCTCGCGACCAAATTCTACGAAGCTTGGACTGGTGGCAACATCCGCTACCTGCCGCTCAGCGAGCCGCTCGCTGTCTTCAAGGATGACAAAGGCAACGACCTGGTCGCCGTCAAGACGCGCCGCGTGCAAGTCGACAGCCAGCCGCCTGAGCTGATCTGCTACGAGTTCGAGAAGAAGCAGGTGTTGGCGTTTATCGGTTCGGAGCGACCGACGGAGTTGCTCGAGTCGATGGGCATCAAGGAGTTCTCGCTCGCCGATGCGCCCAAGAAGAAGCGTCTCGCGGTGACCAATCTGCAGGAATCGCAGGAGAAGAACATCTTCATGGCGGGGGGGCTGTTGCACCCGGCATACCTGCAGACCGACGATTTCAGTCCGGATGCGTTGCAGTCGAACCTCAAGGAATACTCGACGTGCTTCAAGCTCGGCATGATCGAAGGCGTTGCGATCGTGGAGACGATCAAGGCACGCATCGATGGTGGCGATGATGCGGCGATTGCCGAGGCGCGCCAGCAACAAGTCATTGTCGCGCCGCAAGAGCATCCCGCGGTCGAACCGGCTGCGCCCGAACCTGCTCCAGAAATGCAGTTCGGCGGAGCCTTCGTGCATACCCCACCGGGCGATGGCGCGAAGCAGGACTACCTGTTCCCGGTTGGGGAAAGTGTCGTCGGGCGCACGGCCGGCCGCGTGGTGATCGGCAGCGATGCCCTGCTGCGCGATCAACATGCGGCCTTCAAGGTCGACGTCGACGAGGTCTACGTGACCAACGCGGCCCATGGCGGCGAGTGCTATGTGCGCGTCAACTCCGAACGCACCTTGCCCGTCGGTTCGATCATCGTGGCCGGTCAGCAGCGGCTGCGCGTCGATTCGCAGGGTGGTCACGCCAGCCTTTCGTTGATGGATGCCGGCGGCAATGTCGCGAAGGTGATTCCGCTGACGTCTGAGGAGCGAACCATTGGCCGCGATGACCTCAACTCTGGCGACTATGCCTTGTCCCGCTCGCACTTGTCGGTCGCTGACAGCGGCGGTGTTTGCCGCGTGCGCGATGAGAGTCGCAACGGCACCTTCATCGCCCTGAACGGATCGTTGCGATTGAATGAAGGCGACGAGGTTTGGATGGGGGAACAGCGTTTCCGCTTCGCAGAGCTGCGTAGCGCGATGCTGGCGACTACTGGCACGGCCGCCGTCATCAAGATTCCGGAACCCTCGCCGATGGCGACGCAGCACGGGATGGCGATTCCATCCGCGCCTGCGGCCCCAGCGGCAACTTCAGCGCCAGCGGCGCCCGCCGCGCCAGCGGCAGAAGCAGCGGCTCCGGCCGCGACGCCAACGCCGACCGCGCCAGCTGGCGATCCACTCATCATCCAAGAGGACGGCACCGAGATTCCAGCCGTCGGTGACGATGACTTGCCGATGATCAGCTACATGGCGGACGCGAGTGCCGCGACCGACGAGGCGAGCTGCATCGATGGCGCCTGTGGCACGTTGTGGGAGTGCTGGGACCCGGACGAGCCGGACGAGAGTGGCGGCAGTTGCGGCAAGTGCGTCGTGACGGTTCTCGAAGGCATGAACAACCTCAGCGAAGCATCTTCACGCGAGAAGAACACCATCAAGAAGGCCAACAAGAAGCTGGGCGGCAAGCTCGACGAGCCGAACTGCCGTCTCGCCTGTCAGGCCATCGCTCGCGGTCCCGTTAAGATTCGTCCGAAGGGCAAGTAGGTCCACATGCATCCCAGGCTAGTCGCTGGAGTCGTCGTCCTGTGGGCTTGTGTCGCGATCGCCGCCACCAGCTGGGATGCATCGCATCGCGACTCTGGTCGCGAGCACGTCTTGGCTGAGGCTGCCCTTGCCCAGTCGCAGCCATCGCGGGCGGTTCAGGGGCAAAAGGCCGTCAAGCCGTTCAAGCATTCCGAACACGTCAACCGCGCTTGGCAGAGCTTGGCGATTGACGAAGTGTTCCGTGACTGTCGCGGTTGCCATCAGTTCTCGCCGCAGAATGCGCATTCGACCCCGCAAGCTGAGTGTGACAGTTGCCACCAAGGTGCTGGCAAGTTGCAACGCCAGTTTGACAAGGGTTGGCAGAACGACTTGAGCGCCTACGCGACGCGAACCAGTCCGGCTTTCCGCCACTACACCCACGGCATGCTTGAGTGTCGGCAGTGCCATCACGATGAGGTGGGGCTGTTCGCGCACATGCCGGTTCGCACCGGGCCTGCCTTCTGTGCGGAGTGCCATGAGAAAACGGTGACCGCCGCGGACGTCAACAAGTTCAAGTGGCTCAAAGGCACCCAGGACGCGGCGTTCGCCAAAGCGGTCGGCTTGCAAGGTGCGTTCACCGAGCCGACCGACGCCGCTGCATACGCCAAGCAACTCGACCTGGTGTTCGCAGGGACGACTGGCGGAATCAACACGATCGCGTTGCCGTCGGGCGGCGACTTTGATCACGCCGATCACATCAACACTGGCGTTGGTGCTGAGCAAGGGCTGGCATGCGCCGCGTGCCACACGAACATTCGGACTGCCGGCGCGACCGAGGTTGGTACCGGAGTCATTCCGACGGATGGCTGCAAGACGTGTCATATCCGAGATGCCGCGGGTGCCGCCGCGGCGGCTGCCAAGGGCAACAAGCAGACGGATCCGCAGCCACTGTGGTCGCTGGGCACGTTCGCGCACGCAGACCACTTCGGCTTCTTGCAGCCTGACGGCAAGCGCAAGGACAAGACCAGTAGCGCGCAGGCTTACACCGACATCGAGAACCAGCAGTGTGCCGCGTGTCACACCTATGCGCCGGTCAATCCGGGGATCAGTGCGCGCGACTTCCCGTTCGACGGCAAGGCGAGCAAGCACACCTACTCAGACTGTGTGCAATGCCACACGGTTGAGGGTTGGCAGACCGGCGAGCAGCAGGGTTCTACGAAGAACCCGCCATTGCACACATCCAACGGTGGCACGGGATGGCGCGAGTGTGCTGCGTGCCACGAACTCGGCAAACCGGACATGGCAGGCCTGCGACCGACCGAGTCCGTGCAGCGATGGTCCGAGCGCACGTTCGTGTTCGAAGGCCAGACGCATCCGCACATCACGACCAAGGGTGTCGAGCGCGGCCAGGCCAACGGCGATCCGTCGTTGCAGAAGGACTGCGCGACGTGTCATCGCGCCGTTGTGCCGGCGTTGCCAACTCGATTGATCGAGAAGGCCTTCACCCACAAGACCCACTTGTCCGCCAACCCGACGCAGCAGGATTGCGCTGCGTGTCACGAAACCGCGCAGTCCGCGGCGAACTCGTTGGCCCTGTCGGGCACGGACTACCGCACCTACTCCTTGAAGTCGTGCTCGACGTGCCACTGGGGTGGCGACGTGGTGGAGCAGGTTGTGGCAAAGGAGCAGCCCAAGCAACGCGCCGTCGTGGCGTTCCCACACGGGCCGCACGTGCAAGCGGGTCAGTCCTGCTCGGAGTGTCATGAGCCAGCAGCGGATGGCCGCGACATGGTGACCTTGCCGGCAGCCTTGGCGTGCAACCAATGCCACAAACACGAAGCGGTCGGAGGTGCACGCCCGACCGAGCGTTTGCTGGCCAACGAAGTCGCGAGCTGCATTCGCTGCCATCACGAAGACCAGGGAGGTCAGCAAGTCGCCTCCGTGCCGCCAGCCAAGGGCAGTGAGGCCGCCGAGTCCGACGACCGCTACGTCGCCACGCAGACCGTCTTTGCCGGCTTCGCGCAGAGCCAATTCCACCCAGCAGGCAGCGATTGCACCAAGTGCCACACCCGCAAGGACAAGCGGGGCAAGTTCGCTTCGATTCGCGTGCCGACCGGCAAGAGTCACCTCAGCGCCTCCGCCAACCTCGGAGTGCACGCGGACGTAGCCCGCGGCGGCTTCGGCAAGAACGCCCCCGCAGATTGCCTACGCTGCCACTGGAAGCCAGTCGGCAAGTGGGCAGATGCCGTGGGCATCTCGTCAGGCGACCCAGCCGCCAAGGCCTTCCGTGCCAAGCCAGGCTCGCCGGCGACCCGCGAACGCTTCGGCAACCTGTTCCGCGGCTACCCGGGCAGCAAAGAAGCCGATGGCTAGAAGTGCGTACGGTGCCTGGACAAAAAAACACTTCCTCGCCTGCAAGGCGAGGAAGTGTTTTTTTGTCCAGGCACCGTACGCACTTCTACCGCCAGTGAAACTGCTTCTGCAGGTGGCAGTCGCGGCACACGGCTGCGGTCTCGTCGGGAACGCGCACGGCTTGCAGCGTTTCCGCCTCGCCGATGCCGGTTTCCTTGTGGCAGGTGGCGCAGCCTTCGTCCTTGTGGCCGGTTGACAGGTGGCTGAAGCCGTTGGGCGCGGGCCATTGGCGCGTGGCGGGCGGCGGCGTCAGGATCTTGGCTTGCAGCAGGAAGGAGTTGCTGACGCCTTCGATCTTGGGGTGGCACGTCTGGCAATCGCCGCCGGCGATGTTGTCGTGGCCACCGTGGCAGTTGGTGCAGTCCGACGCGCCCGGCTTGGTGCGTGGCACTTGCGAGAACGGGGCGTCTGCTGCGGCTTCGCTGAAGTCGTGACAGGCGAAGCAGCCCTGTTGCAGTGTGCCGCTCTTGCCAAAGCTTGCGCTGCCAACGTGCAGGCCGTGGGGGAAGTCTGGCACCGGGCGAACGGTTGCGGTGGTTCGGTTGTTGACGGCCGTGAGGCGCAGGGCGGTGCCGGCTTCGTTGTGGCAGTCAGCGCAGGCAGCCTGGGCTTCGGACGTTTCGGGCCAGTGGTAGTTGCCGGAGCCGTCGGATCCCGCCGGCGTCAGCGATGCGGCGCTTGCGGCCGCCAGGTCCTTGTGGCACGAGACGCATCCGGCTTGGCCGTCGAGGCTGATCGACGCTTCGTTGCCACTCGCAGGCGACAGGGCGCCATTCGCGACGTGTAGGCCATGCCAGAACGTGCGCGACGCCGGTTGCAGGACTTCGGTGATCGCGCCGCTGAGGTGGCACTTGGTGCAAGCCTGGCCGTTGGCATGTGCGGCAAACTGCTCTTCGTGCGAACGCTTGCCGGTTTGGTAGTTGGCGCGCTCTCGCTGGTAGAGTTCGGTCGAGAAGTCGCCGCGGTCGACGGTCTTCATCTCCGGGCCGAAGACGGTGGTGCCGTCGCGCTCGGCTGAGGCGTGGCACTGCATGCAGTGGCTGCCGTTGTCTTCCGTGCCGTGCCACGAGGACGTGACGATCAGTCCCTCCGCGCGCCACTCTCGTTGTTGTGCCGCTGTCATGTTGACGGGCGGGGCGTCCTTTACGTGGCACGATGTGCAGACCTCGTATTCGACCGTCGTGAAGTCGTGCCGCAGCGGATTGTCTGGCACGCCGCGTTGGTTGTCTTGCAGCACTGCGTCATCGATGCGATGGCAGACAATGCACTCGATGTCCTTCGCGAGATGCTGATCGTGAGGGAACGCGTAGGTGTCGAAGGCCCGTGGTTGCGCCGGCGGCAGCGCGACGTTCGCCTTGGCGATCAGTGCGTCGCGATCAAAGCCGGTGCCGTCATCGTGACATGCGGCGCAGTTGCCGAGCAGATCCTTGGCGATCGGCTTGAGCCATCTTGATTCGTTGTGATCGGTATGGCAAACGACACAGAACTGCTCGCTGTCCATCGCGCCCGGGACGGGGGCGACCTTGCCGTCATTGTGGTAGGGGTGGCGGAACGATCCCGCGGCCGCCATTTCGCCTGCGAGCCCGTGGCATTGCACGCACTTGCTCTCGGGAGCCCCGTTGCCCGTCTCGTGGCAGACGTTGCAGCCTTGGGCGCCCGATAGCTCGACGCACGTTCGGATGCCGGCGTGTACCGCCGGATCGTCGAGCGCGATGGTCGTCACCAAGGCGTGTGGCGCGATCAATTCGCCAGGATCGGCCAATGGTTCCATCACCGAAGACACGAACGTCGCCGCGAGCAGCACCACGCCACCGGCGATCATCGCGATACGGTTGCCGAGGTGTAGCGCCGGGAAGCGGCCGAATTTGGTCTCGGCGTAGGCGAGTTGGTCCGGGTCGTTGTCGAACGCGCCCTTGCCGGGCTTCTTCCACCAGAAGCTTTGCGGGTCGGTCTTCAGCTGCAGCACTTGCGTGCCGTCATCGGCTTCGATCGAAACCTGGAGTTTGGTCGTGCCGATGATGATCGTAGCGCCGTCTGCGAGGCTGGCGGACGGTGAGGCGCGCTCGCCATTGACCCACGTGCCGGTCACCGAACCCGTGTCTCGAACCTCGAAGCCGTCCTCGTAGGTGATCACGCAATGACGGTCAGCGACCATCACATCGCGAAGGACGACGTTGACTCCAGTGCGGCCACCAATCGTGACCATGCCGGAATCGAAGCTCAGTTCGTCGTTGCCGTTTTGGACTTCGATGCGTGTGCGAACCATTAAAGACCTCGCCTCCGTTCGAACAAATCTTGCGGTTCCTTGCGTAGGATCGCGGTGGTCGGGCAGTTGTAGACGCAGGCTTCAAACGGCAAGCCTGCGCACAGGTCGCACTTGATCGTCTTGCCGTTTACTGGGGAAACCTTGCCGCCGGCGCCGACCGAACGCGGTTTGACTGGCTCACCGTTTTCATCGGTCGCGACGACGGGTGCCGGGGGCTTTACTGGCTCGCCAAAGAACTTGCCGATCAGCGGCAGGCTCTGGAAGAACGATGGCTGAGCCTTGGGCGGCGGCTTCGACTCGATCAGTCGGATGACGCCATAGGGACAGCCGTCGATGCAGCCGGCACAGCCAACGCAGTTGTCGTATTCGAAGCGCACCCGGCCTTGCGGATCGCGGCGGATGGCGCCGTATTCACACGACAGCATGCATTGCGGGGTTTCGCAGTGGTAGCACGCCGTGATCAGCATCTCATCCGTGGCGATCGGCGTGCCCACCTTGCTGAGGCGCGCGATGCCGTCGTCGTGCACGGTCTCGCATGACTCGACGCACATGTTGCAGCGCACGCACTTGGTGCGATCGATCACCAGCGCGCGGCCGCCCTTGACCGACTCACGCTCGACCATGACGAACAACTCGTCGAGCACGCTGCGCGAACCGACCTCGTTGGAATCGCCCTGTTGGGCGCTGTTCGCGTCGTCGCTGCCGATCAGTCGGTTGGCAGCGCGCACCAAGCCCACGCGGGAGGTGTCGGACAGCTGTGCGATTGCTTTTCTAGGCAGCTTGATCAGCGACGTCTGCATCAGCGTGCGGTAGTTCGCCGCCCAGGTCGTTCCTTCGCTGAGCAGCGAGTGCTCGCCAAACGACGCGTTGCACTTGTAAAAGCCGAGCGTGCGTTCGCCACCGTTGCTCTCGACAAAGCTGCACAGGCCGCCGGCGCGCACGATGTAGACCGAGTCCGCCTCGTCGCCGGCTTCGATGATTACCTCGCCATCTTCGTAGCTGACCAGTTCGGCCTCTTGTTCGAGGGCGGCGATGGCCTGGTCATCGAGGTCGCGGCACAACGCCGACAACCGCAAGTGCAGCGCCAGGTTGTCGCGGTAACCCTCGTCGATGCGTTCCTTGAACGTGTCATCTTCGGCGTAGAGGCGCTGGAACATGCGCGCTTCGATCGCCGCGACCAAGGTCTCGCCATCGGCGCGGTAGGTCGCCAGCGCCGGCGAATGCGACAGCGTGGTGATTTCGCCAAACCAATCGCCTGGCCCGAGGGTCTTGTGCTGATAGGTCTCGCGCCCAACCCGCGCCTGCAGCGCGTTGATCTGGCCGTGCAGGATGAAGATGAACTGCGTTGTCAGCGTGCCCTGCGTGACTACGTCTTCGTCATCACGCAGCTCGAGAAACTGCAACAGTCCCTCGCGCGGTGCGGCGCCTGGCTCCCACTCGAAGGTCTGGTCCGTGATTTGCGCTTCGAGGCGCAGGCCATCGAGCAGGTCTTCGTCGACATCGGCGAAGAGCGGCATCGCGAGCAACGCGTCGATCTGATCAGCTGCTGCGGTCATGACTTAATAGTAGTAGATGCTGATGACGTGCACGGCGACCAGCGCCAGCAACACGACCGAACAGGGAACATGCAGGATGCGCCAGCCGCGCAGCAGCATGCGGTAGCGATCGAGTCGCGCCGCTTCGCGGCGCACGCGATCGCGTTGGCCCTTGAGGATGGTGAGCTCGGTTGGCAACGACGCGACTTCCTTATCGATTGTCTTGACCTCGCCTTGCGCCTTCTTGAGGTCCTTCTCCGCGTCCTTGACGGCCTTTTTGAGTTTCTTGTCTTTGCCGTCACCTGCGGCAGCCTTGGCCGTTGCGACGTTCTGTTCTAGTTCGCTGATTTGCGCCATCGCTGTTTGCTTGCGATCGGGCGCGCTGTTCAGCAGTTGTTCGGCGGCCGTTACCTTGCGGTCGAAGTGTTCGCGCAGCGAGAACGCCTTTTCGATCGTCAGTTCGCGTTCGGCGCGGGTCAGCCAGGTTGGCCCGAAGGCCCAGAAAAAGGCGCCAATCAGGCCGCTACCAATGACGAAGTAGCTGAGCGCGTTGAGTGCCAGGCCCATCGTCGTGCCGCAGCGGCCGCCGCCGTGGAACCAGACGAGTAGCGCCGCAGCCACGCCATACCAGACGTGTGCCGACAGCCAGCATGACATGCGCCCAAGGGCGTTGCGCGGTTGCACATCGAGGCGCAGCAGGCCGATTGCGCGACCGTCTTTCTGCGTGTTGATGCGCAGCACCTTTTGCACGCCCGTCTTGGTGAGGATCTCGCGAGCAGCTTTCTTGACCGCCGTCGTGCCGGCGATTTCGCGGCGGGTGATGCGGTTCTGGAGTTCGCTCAACAGCGTTTGGGCCTTCTCCAGTTGGGTCAGCTTGGCTTCCCAGCCGAATTCCGGACTCAAGCGCAAGCGGTGCGCGGCGCGCCGGGCGGCGTAGAGCGCCAATACGATGTAGGCGGCGACCGCGAACCAACCGGTGGTCAGCAAGAACCAGACGTTGTCGTCGGCTCGATCGCCGAACGGCATCGGCGCAATCGTGTGCCAAGCAAAGAACGCCGCGACCAAGAGGATCGCGACGACGGCGTGCCAGGAACGAAGGAAGCCCAGGTTCATCTGTCCACCTGCTCAGGTCACTGCTTGCGGCCTGTGAACAGGCGCAGGATACGTGCGAAGAACGAAACCTTGCGACGTGCTGCCGCAACTGCATTGGCCCATTCGATCGGCGTGATGGGGGTGTCGCGCAAAATGATCTCGGCAATGGAATGGCTGGACTCGGCGCGCACCATCTGGCGGATCTCGTTCGCGGTCGCTTGGTCGAGCCTGCCGCTCTTGCTGAGCATTTGCAGCGCACGATCTTCGTCGCGTCGATCTTGTGCAGCGGTCTTCTTGTTGATGCACAGGAAGATCAAGTGCAGCGCACCGATGCCAATCAGGGTGTTGCGCCGGACGATTTGTTCGGTGCCGCGCAGGTGTTGGCCATCGACGATGCAGCCGTTGGTGCTGCCCGAATCGACGAGGCTCCAGTTCCTGCCGTCGAATCGAATCTCTGCATGTTGCTCCGACACAGATTCATGTGGCAGCAGCACATCGGCGGTCTCGGCGCGACCGATCTTGTTGCTCGCCTTCATCAGGCGAACGGGACGCTTCAGGCCCTCACCCTTGACGAACAATCGTGGGGTCGATTGATGTAGTAGTGACTCGATATCTTCACCGGCGGCCGTAGTGCTCGCTGGCGGTGGCGCCATATCCTCGGGGCGAACGGCGACCGTCTTCGGCCGGTTGGGCGCCGCCGCTCCGGGAGGTGCTACGGGTGCAGCTGCGGGTGCATCCGGCGGGTTCGGAGCGATTGGTTTCGGAGCTGCTGGTTTCGGAGCGACTGGTTTCGGAGCTGCTGGTTTCGGAGCTGGGGGGGCTGGAACTGGTGGCGCCGGAGCTGGGGCTGCTGCGGCCGGTGGGCGCGGTGTTGCTGGCTTGGGCGGTGCAGGTTGCGGTGGGGTTGCCTTCGCTGGCGGAGTTGCACCCGGTGCCCCTGGTCGGAATCCTTTGGCCATGGTCTGCCCGACGTTGTCAGCTCCGGGAGCTGGTGTCTTCGGCGCGGGAGTTTGCGGCGGCCGGGGCGGACCACCCGCGGCAGTGTCGCCGCCAACCGGTTGGCCGGGAGGTGGTGGTTGACCGGGCGCGCCTGGTCGACCAGGTGAGGCGCCGGCCAGACCTGGCGGCCGGAACTCCATGGTGTTCATCGGTGCCGCATCTGCCGGCGGCGTCGCTGGTGGCGGGCCCGCCGCGTTTGGACCCTTTGGAGCACCAGGCGAACGGAACTCCATGGTGTTCATCGGTGCAGCATCCGCCGGCGGTGCTACTGGTGGGGTGCCCGCCGGACCCTTTGGGGCGCCAGGCGACCGGAACTCCATCGTGTTCATGGGGGCCGCATCAGCAGCCGGTGGAGTGGCAGCAGGTGGCGTCCCCGGAACTCCGCCGGGGCCCGGGCCAGCCACCATCGTGTTTTCGACCACGTCGGGCGGCGCTGGTTTTTGATCGACAGTTCCGTCTGCGGATTCGATCACGAACTCGGTCTTGCCGACCTGGATCCGCGCACCGGTTGGCAGCGTGGTCTTTTCGCCAGCCTTGATGACGCGGTCGTCGACGCGTGTGGGGTTGGTGGTGCCGAGTCCTTCGAGGACGACGAACCCAGACGTAACGCCGATCCGGAATTGCTTGCGGCCCACTTCTTCGTCATCGACGGTCAAGTCGACGCCGCGGGACCGCCCGACAATGATCGGGTCACCGATTGGAACGCACCTCGGCTCCTTGCCGGGTTCGCGGACGAGCAGCTGAAAGCGTGGCATTGCGACTGCGGGAGGAGGTTAGTGCGAAGCAAGTTGGGTTGAAACACGCGAGCTGGGAAACTCCCATGACATCGCTTGTGAAAGTTCTTCCATGACAATGCCGGCGCCGCTCCAATGCAGCTGCTCTCGGTCGGAACATGCCCATGAGGATCGCATGACGCGTCGGATTCGTTGCAGGCAGATTTGTCGCATATTGCGGCCCTCGCCAAAGCCCAATCAATTGTCAGGCCACACCCAAATGTCGGGCCACATCAGGCGTTCGTTCTTCGGGGTGTGTACTACGGTCGCGCTCGCGGCCGCGGCACCCTGCCAGCAGCCGCCCAGTGGCCAGCCGCCAGCAGGCCAGCCGCCAGCCGGGCAGCCGCCAGCAGGCCAACCTCCAGCAGGGCAACCTCCAACGGGGCAGCAACCTCCGACCGGACAGGGCGCCGGCCCAGCACCACAGGCGCCGCGCGACTTTGATCCGATCCAGTCGCGCTGGTTTGCCCCGGGGCGCGCGGTCGGCGGCATCGAGCCGCCGCCGTATTCGATCAACGAGCGTGCCAGCCGCTTCAATCCTTATCGCCAGAATGCCCTGAAGGGCGACTTCCCGCTGTTTGGCACCGAGGACCTGTTCTTCTCGTTCACGGCGACCAACCGGTTGTTCTACGAAACTCGGGAAGTGCCGACCGGGTCGGGTATCACCGGTCCTGGTCCGGTCGCCCAGACGTTCTTCGGCGAGGGCAAGCAGACCTTCCTGCAGAACGACTTGGCGTTGTCATTCGAACTGTTCCGCGGCCAGCAGGCGTTCAAGCCCGTCGATTGGCGGATTCGGATCACGCCGGTGTTCAACTACACGAAGCTCGACATCGAAGAAGTCGGCGGCGTCGTGATCGACCCTTCGCAGGGCACGACCAGGAGGCGTGGCGATGTCACGCTGCAGGAGGTGTTCCTCGAATACCACCTGTTCGATCTGTCCGATCGCTACGACTTCGCCAGTGTCGAAATCGGCGTATTGCCGTTCCGCAGTGATTTTCGCGGCTTCATCTTCGAAGACACCAACCTCGGCGTGCGCTTCTTCGGCAATGCCGACAACAACAAATGGCAGTACAACGTCGCGGTCTTTGACCAGCTCGACAAGGACACCAACTCGCAGCTCAACCGCTACGAGGACCGTGACCAGACGGTGTTTGTCGCCAACGTCTACCGTCAGGACTTCCCGGTGCTCGGCTACACGAGCTCGGCGTCGTTTCACTACAACGCGGACCGTCGCGGCGAGGAGTTCGACGACAACAACTTCCTGATCTCGCCGAAGCCGGTTGGCAACTTCCTGCGCAACAAAGTCGACGCGTACTACTTTGGTTGGGCTGGCGAAGGCCACTTCGGTCGCTGGAACGTCACCCACGCGCTCTACCAGGTGTTGGGCAAGGAGTCGCAGAACGAAATTGCGGCGCGCCCGGTTGACATCAATGCGCGTTTTGCCGCGTTGGAGCTTTCCTACGATATCGATTGGTGGCGTCCACGCGGGTTCTTCCTCTACGCCTCTGGCGATAGCGATCCCCGCGACGAAGACGCAACCGGTTTCGATGCGATCCTCGATGCGCCAAACTTTGGCGGTGGCCAGTTCTCGTTCTGGAACTCGCAGGCGTTGAAGCTGGTCGGCACGGGCTTGACCCAGCCGGGCAGTTCGCTCGCCGACTTGCAGACCAGCAAGACCCAGGGCCAGTCAAACTTCGTCAACCCTGGGGTGCTGCTGTTCGGTGGCGCTGTCGATGCGGAGTTGACACCAAAGTGGCGCGCGCAAGTGGGCTTTACCTACCTGCGATTTGACAAGACCGAGTCAGTCGAGTTCTTGCTGCAAGCGGCCGATGTCAAAAAGTCGATCGGCACAGAAGTGTTCCTTGGGACCCAATATCGGCCGTTCCTGACCAATAACGTCATCCTCCAGTTCGGCGCTTCGGCGCTGTTCCCCGACGATGGCTTCGCTCGCGTCTACGACTCGAACGATATCGTTTATAACGTATTCACCAACATCATCACGACCTGGTAGCCATGTCTGCATCCTCTGTATTCGAGCAGTCGCGTTGTCGGCTGTTGACTGGTTTGAGTGGCAGTGTGGTGGCGAGCTGTCTGTTGCTTTCCGTTGCCAGCCTTGCCTCGTGCAATGGCAAGGTGACGTCGACGCCGACCGCATTTGTTTCCGGTGGCATCGCGACACCACTGACCGCGGCCGAAGTGCTGACGATTCTTTCGCGCGCCGTCAACTCGATTGAGTCCATCCCTGGATCACCGACGACGGCGATTCACGCGGCGGTCACCGACCGCACCGGTGACATCCTTGGTGTCTACAGCACTACCGGACCCGCTCCGTCAGATGGCGCGAACATCGCGGTCAGTTTGGCGCGGACCACGTCGTATTTCTCCAACAGTCAGGCACCGCTGTCCTCGCGCACGGTGGAGACGTTGGGTTCGTTCCACTTTCCACCGTCGTTCAGCAACGAAATCCTGGCGTCGCAAGTGCCCGTCAGTCCCGGTGCTGGTGCATTCCCCAGCAGCGTGATTTCGCCGACGCGGCGAGCCGCCGGTGTCGCCGGCACGCCGCCGGCACCGCTGTGGCAGATCAATTCGACCAACCGCGGCGCCGACATCGCCACGGCCGCGACGTTCCCGCCGACGGCCTTCAATACTGGCGCACCGTTCTTGGGCCCGGCTGGTGAGCCGGTGGTTGATCCGTTCCCTGCCAACATCTTCTTCAACCCGTCGCGCAACACCGATGGCACCGCTACGAGTCCGGGCATCACGTTGCTGCCGGGTGCCGTACCGTTGTTCAAGGCGAACGCCGGTGGCGTTGCGCGCTTGGTGGGTGGGGTCGGTGTCTATGTGCAATACACCAGTGGTCCCAACGTTGGCGAGCCTGACGTTGCAGCGGGGGAGTTTGCCGCGATCCAAGGGGCGTCGGGTAGCGGTGTGTTTGGCGATGAAGACTTTTTCTTCGACGCGATCCCACTCAACGGAGCGATCACGATCGTCGGCATCTTGTTGCCGTACGTGCTGCAGACGACGATTCCGGACGGGTTCCGAACGCGCCTGAACACAGCGCCTGGTGGCTTCGTGGTTGGTGTGGTTGGCGGTCGTCCGGACCCGTTTGGCTACTTGATCGGCCCGCGTGTGTCGCAGACGCCGGTGCCAACTGGCGGTGGTTTGACAGGTGGTCTGACGCAGGCCGACGTCGAGCGGATCATTGCGCAAGTCGTCGCCAGCGCGAACGTCATTCGCGCACAGGTTCGCTTGCCGCTCGGAAGCTCGTCGAAGGTCATCGCGACGGTTGTCGATACGCGCGGATTGATCCTGGCGCACTACCGCATGGAAGACACGCTGTGCGATGCGATCGATGTTGTGCCGGCCAAGGCGCGCAGCACGGTCTACTACTGCCTGCCGAGTTCGGACCCGCGCAGTGCGTTTGCCAATGGTGATACCTGGACAGGGTTTCCGACCGGTGACCCACGCGGCATTGCGTTGACGACTCGAACTCTCGGCTTTGTCTCCCAGCCTTTCTACCCGCCGGGCATCGGCGGCACGGCCAACCCCAACGCACCGATCACGACTCCGGATCCGGGCAACACCCCGCCCGGCCCGCTCTACAACCTGGCGATCCAGAATCAGTTGCCAGCGCAGTTCGATCGTTGGGGCAACTCGGCGGCCGACCCGGGCTACCAAAACGGTCTGACGTTCTTCCCCGGCTCGGTGCCGCTATACAAGCGCGACGCCAGCGGTGTGCTGCAGCTCGTCGGTGCGCTCGGTGTCTCCGGTGACGGGGTCGAGCAGAACGACTTGATCGCGTTCGAAGGTGGTGCGGGCTTCGAGCCGCCGCCGGAGCTGCGTATCGACAACTTTGAGTTCGATGGCGTGAAGCTTCCCTACCTGAAGTTCCCCGAAACGCCGCGCTAACGTTCTTGTCGCAGGGGACGCAGCCTGCAATGCGGCGTGGGGAGACAGCCCACAACTTGGCCACCGGCGATTGCACGATCGTCGACTGGTGAGCGCGATCGCTACCAACGCCGCTGGCACCGCCGTCGTGACGATTCCGATCCCCAGCAACCCGGCCAAGCTGCTGACGTCGAATGGCGTCATGGGAACGCTCGGCACGTAGCAGCCCGGTGGCATCGGAAGCGGCCGTCGCGGCACCAACTGGTCTCGCGACGGCCGCTTTGGGTTTTGCCCTAAGACCACCGATAGGGGCATCGCGTAGAGGGGCGACGTCGCCTTGACGCACGTCACCTTCGCAATGGCCGCCTGAGCGAAGCGAATCGAGAATCGAACATGCTCAAGCTGCTGCTGCCAATCGTCGTTGCCACCGTCATTGCGAACGTCCATTCGCACGCGAGTGGCCAGTGCGCGATTCTCGCCACCGGTTCTGCGGTCACGCCGCCGCCGATCGACAATTGGACGGCTTCGATCCCGCTTGGGTTCACGTTCTTGATGAACGGTGTGCCATACACAGGCATCTATGTCAGTGACCACGGGCTGGTCGCGCTGCACAACAACGGCACACCAGCGGCGCCCGGCAGTGGTGCGACGTTGTGGAGTCCGTCGACGTCGCTGTTGCACGCGGGTGGTCCGCTGATCGCCGCATACTGGAGCGACCATACGGTTGGTTCCACCGGCAGTATCTACATCGACAACGTCAGTGGTTCGTATGCGACGATCACCTGGATCAACCACGAAACCTACTCGCAGTTGCAGCCGGCATTCAGCGCGCAGGTGTCGCTGTTTCCCGATGGCCGCGTCGTGGTTTGCCTCGATCCGCGTGTCCAGAATCAGGGCTCGTCGTTCGGGGCGCTCAACGCGATCGTCGGGGTGTCCGAAGGCGCCGGTGGGTCGTTGCCACTGCCCAGTGACCTGAGTGCCAATGCCGCCAACAACAGCTTCGTCATCTACGAGGAGTTCGCCGCTCCCGGTGTCGGCCAATCGAACCCCAACTTCGACTTGGCCAATATGGTGATGACGTTCTCGCCGACGGCAAGTGGATGGCAATGCACGACCGTCGGACTCGGTTGCGCTGCTGCCAGCCAATTTGGTTCCGGATGCGTGGGGCTGGCGCTCGCCAGCAATCTGCCCGTGATCGGATCCAATTGGGACCTGTCGCTGACTGGCATGCAGGCGGGCTTTGGCTTGATCTTCTTTGGCTCGGCGCCGCTCTATCCAGGGGTTTCGATGGTCTCGCTCGGCTTCCATGCACCCGGCTGCGACAGCTACCTCGCCAACTTGCTCAGCGCCATCACCGTGTTCGGGACGGGCGGCACGGCCGCCTACACGGTGCCGATTCCGGCCAATCCAGGTCTGAAGGGCACGTGGTTGGTCGTGCAGGGATTGAGCGCCACCAGCAACTTGTCGAGCTTCACCACGTCGAACGGACTGGCTGGCACCTTCGGCTTCTAGGCCCCTGGCATGACCTGGCTGTCTGCATCGGCTAACGAAACGCGCCCCAAATCGCCGATGGCAGGGGCATGCCGACTGTGATGCAAAACGGGCTCGCGTTGCTGCGCGCCCCGGCGATCGAGATCGGTTTCGCCCTGCGTTCGCTGCTGCGGTGGAGCCGAGGGACGCCTGCGTTGGCTGCAAGCCTCAAAACCGACCTGTTTGAGTGGGTTGAAGCCAGTCGTCGCGCCGAACTGCAAGATCGCGCCGACGCTCTGCGGTTGCGCTACGACCTGGGCCATCTCGACCAAACGGCTGCCCCGGACGTTCATTGCCGCAATCTGGCGCGCTTGGAGCAGCTCGAAGCCCTGGCCGGTGGGCGGAGCATGCCTTGCGGCCCGGATTCCGTCGTGCGGGCAGCCGATTTCGGCTGCGGGGATTTTCACTACGCCGCGGCACTCGCACAGTGGTTGGCTCGGCATGGGCAGGCTCCCGGCGACCAGCTTGCCAGGAAGGTGGTGTTGCGCGGTCTCGAGCTCGATGGCCACGGCATCTACCGGGACGGCCACTCCCGGGCCGACCACGCGCGCGCTCGGGCTGCGGCGGCATCGACCGATGGCGGCACCGTGCGTTTTGAGTTGGCCGATGCGGCCCATGTCAGACTGCCCCAGCAGGACGTGGTGAGTCTGTTCTTCCCGTTCTTGACGGCCTACGCGAGCCTGTCATGGGGCACGCCGCTGTCCCGGCTACGGCCGCGGCGGTTGCTGGAGCGCGCTGTACTGTCCTTGCGACCGGGGGGCTGGCTGGTGGTCGCCAACCAGACGGCGCAGGAACATTTGCTGTTGACCCGCTGCCTGACCGACATGCCGGTGGTGCGCATCGCTCGAACGAGCTTCGCGACGGATTTGGTTCCGGACGCCCAGCAAACCGAAAGTCAGATCGGTTCCTTGTGGCTGCGGCAGGAGTAGGTCCCCTCCGGCAAGCGAAGTGGTTAGACTGCTCGGCCTGGTTGGCCTCAGTCCCCATCCTTCGCGAACCAGCTTTGCCGACGCATGTACACCCTGCAGATCCTCGACGCCGGCCAGACCTTCCTGCACACCCTCGGTGACCAAGCGATCACCCTCGGGGCAGCAGAGGAGGCGCACGTTCGCCTTCGCGAAACGGGTGTGGCCCCTATTCACGCGCGGCTAGAGCCGCACTCCCAAGGCATTCGTCTCACGGCCGAGCTCGAGGCGGAAGTGCTCGTCAATGGCGCGAAGGTGGCGGACGTTCAGCTGCAGCTTGGCGACCGAGTGGAACTCGGACGTGTGGTGATGATCGTCGGCAAGACGGTCGCGCGTGCGGCGAGTCCAGAAGATGTGCTGGCGAGCAGTGTTTCGCGCGCGCCGCGCACTCGTCGGCCGGCACCGCGGTCGAGCAAACTGGTTCCGATCCTGGTTGCCGTTTTGGTTCTCGGTGGCGTCATCTTCATGGCCACGCAAGGCGATGACTCGTCGTACATCCGCGGCCGCATCGGAGACGTCGAGCACGCGTGGGCGGCCGGCGACTTTGAGGGCGCCCGCAAGGAAGTTGCGAACCTGCGCCGGGAATGGGTGGCGGCCGATGACGATCGCCTGACCAAGTTGGATGCCGCGGAAGCCGCGCTTGAGCAAGTGGCAGCGGTGCACCAGGACTTGGTTGCGCAGATTTCGGATCCGGACGACTCGCGCACGTATGCCGAGTGGTCGCGAGAGCTGCAGTCGCTTGAAGCTCACGGTAGCTCCGAGCAAAAGGTGGCTGCGCGCAAGTTGCGTTCGCGGTTGCGAGCCACGTTGCGCGCGCGCGACGAACGCATTCGCGAGGCGGCGATTGCTGCACATGAAAATGGTGAGAGTGGCTCGGCCGCGGGGTCCAACTCGAGTGCCAATGTTGGCGATCAGATGACCGCGACGACTGCGGGGTCTTCAGGGGTCGAAAATGCTTCCGCGAACGACGAGTCGGTCGTTGGCGGTCAGGTCAGCGGCGCCGCCGAGGTCGTGCCGGTTGCGACGGCCGAGATCCAAGGACTTTGCAACGAAGGGCACTACACGCAAGCGTTGGCATTGGTGCAGGCCGCGTTTGATCAAGTGACGAGTCCCGAAGCGGTTGCGCAACTGCAAGCGACCAAGCAGTCAGTGCAGAAGCAAGCGGCGACCGCGATGAATGGCTTGCTCGCAGAAGCGCGCAGCTCTGAGCAGCAGGGCCGTCTCGAACATGCCGTCACGCTGCTGCAGATGGCGCGCCACAACTTTCCATCCGGATCGGTCTTCGGCGCGATCGGAACCGAACTCCAGCGACTCGAGAAGAGTCGGGCGGCGGCGCAGGCAGCTCTTGCCGCCGAGCAAGAGTCGCAGCAGCCGGGCGCTGTCGCGGAGGTTGATGCCGCGACTCGCCTGCAAACACTCGAAAGCTTGCGCAGCCACATGGCTGCCGTTCGCGAAGCCGAAGACAATGGCGACTTCGCCCAAAAGGCGGTGCTGTTGCGACAGGCGGCCGAAGGCGTGCGCTCGCGCGATGCGGAGTTTGCCGATCGTTTGCTGGTGCAGGCAGACGAAGCCGCGCAGCTGGCTGGCTGGAACGACGCGGTCGTCGCTGCAGTCCAAAGTGGCGCGGAATTGGTCGTCGAAGACCGCCGCGGTCGGGAAGTGCAGTTGGTGCGCGTCGACCGCCGGCGCTTGGTCGGCCGTTCCGCGGACGGCGAGGCACCGCTCGACTGGCACGATGTCGATGCCGACTCGATGCAGCGATTGGCCAAACAGCTGAAGGCCTCAGGCCCGGTCGCCCTCGGGCTCGCGGCGATGCTCTACAAGAACGGCGATGGCGAGGCAGCCGAGGCGGTCTTGGTTGGCGTGCTGCGGCAAGACGCCAAGTTGCAGTCGGGCGTGGATCTGTTGCTTGCACGTGGCCGCGGCGAGCCAGGTCGTGGCCACAGCTACGTGTTGCGCAAGGGCGTGTTCGTATCGCTGCGGCAAATCGAACTCGAGAAGATCAGCAAGAAGCTGCTCACCAAACTTGACGCGGCGACACGCAAGAAAGACGCGAGCGCCGGCAACGAATTCGTCGCTGCCACAATCGCCGAGAGCGAGTTGCACGCGGAGGCGCTCAGTTACGCGATGCGCGCGCAGTTCGACAAGATCGAGGCGCGCGTCGACGCGAGTGCTGTGCGCAAGAACGTCGACAAGATGCTCGCGGAGCGCGATCTCCTGGATGCGGCGCGCAAGCACGCCAAGGACCTGATCTACGATGAGGCCACTTACTTCTATCCCTACAAGCCACCAGCAGTTTCGGGTGAGAAACACGCCGAATACAACCGCGTGCAAGCGGATGTGAATGAGCGGGTCGCTGCCGTTCGCGCGATCTGGAGCAAGTCGTCGCTCAAGCTCACCGTGCCGAAGGCGCTCGAATCGGACCTGCAGCAGTTGGACTGGTTGGCGACCGTGATGTCTCGCAACGGCGCGCTGCCGGCTGGTGAATCGATCGCATCGATGCTGGCGCCGATGTCTTGGGCCCAGGCGCTGGAGCCTGGCGAAGTCATCACCGTGCACAACTTCTGCGTGACTCCCGAAGAGCGTGAACAGCGGGCCGACTGGCGCCTGATCGAAGCCTTCAACGCGGCCACCGAGGACGAAATGTCACCCGCCGTGCGCCAGTTGTTGCGGGTTACCAACGACTATCGCGCGATGTTCGGCCACCGGCCGTTGGCGGCCGTCAAGAGCGCCTGTGCCGGTTCGCAAGGGCACGCCGACGAGATGTCGCGCTTGGGTTACTTCTCCCACATGTCACCGGTTGCTGGCCGGCGCACTCCGAACGAGCGCATGCGGCTCGCGGGCTACAACTTTGGCGTCAGTGAGAATATCGCGATCTCCGGTGGCGCGTTGGCGGCGCACAACGCCTGGTGCAGATCTTCGGGGCACCATCGCAACCTGCTGATGGCGAGTCATCGTGAGATTGGCATTGGCGCGAACGGTCGATATTGGGTTCAGAACTTCGGTTCTGGCGAGGTGCACAAGACCCACCCGGTTTGGCCTACTCTCAAGAGCAAGTGATGCCCGTTTCCCCGTGAGTAGCGAACTCGAAGTAGTCGCTGCCGACGGGACCCGTTCGGTGCTGGTCCTTGGGCGAGGCGGGCAGGTCTTGGCGGAGCTTGGCGTCCAGGTGCGGCGCGTCGATGGCGGTGTGCGGATTGAGCCGACCTCACCGGGGGCACTGTTGCACATCGATGGCGAGGAGTTGTTCTGCAAGCAGCTCTGTGCCGGTGAGTTTGTGGTCATCGATTCGGTTCGCCTGCGGTTGCTCGGCGCAGCATCGGCTGCTTCGGTACAAGCACGCCAGGTTGCGGCTCGTGCATCGCGCCGGCGGTCACAGCCGCAGCCGAAACCGAAGCAGAAGCCGGAGGCGCGGTCCTCCGAAGGACCGGCAAGGTCCCGCGTGCGTGCGCGCCGGCGCACCAGTTGGGTGCCGGCGTCAGCGATCACCGCAGCGGTGTTGTTGCTGGTCGTGTTCGTCGTCCAGCGTTTGCAGGATTCGACATGGCCACATTCGCCCAAGCATTTCGTTGAGTTGGCGCAGGCGCAGTTCGACAACAATAAGCTCGAACGCGCCCTTGAGACGCTGGCGTTCGCGTTGCGCGATGCGACCGGTGACGAGCACGCACACGCCGTCGCGCTCGACGAGAAGATCCGCAGTCGCATGCTGGAGAATGCGGCCGCGCAGCAGGTCTTGCGTGCGCAGCATGAACACGACTTGCTGAAGTCGTTTGTCGCGACCTACCTGAAGAGCGTCGAGCGTCCGGCGGCGCGTGAATGCGTGCGACTCTGCGATGCGTGGCTCGATACGCACCGAGAAGCTTGCAGCGTGCATCCGCAAGGCAAGCGGTTGCTGCAGGCAATCGAAGCGATGCGAGAACGTTTTGTGATTCCCGCCGCATTGGGGAGTGCCGAGTCGGCTGCAGATGTGCTGTTTGCGGCGCGATCGATGTTGCGGTTTCAGTGGCGTGATTACATCGGTGCGATGGCGCGCCTCGACGCGTTCTTGGCGCGCAACCAAGGCCACGCCGAAGTCTCGGCTGCTCGCGAGGACATGCTTGCTGACGGCGAGCAGTGGTTGCAGAAGCGGTTGCAGCGCCTGGACCGAACGCTTGCACGCGGCGATACCGGCAACGCGGAAACCGATCTGAATCAGTTGGAGCGTTGGGTCGCAATCCCGCGGTGGCGAACGCGCATCGCGGAGCGGCGCGCCAAGCTGGCGTCCATGCGCTAGCTCTCATGCCAGTAACCGGCCCGCTAGCGTTGCTGGCAACGACGAATGAGGTCGCGGGCGGCAGCGGTGGCGACTTGCTGGCCGGCAGCGACGCGCTGTTGTGCTGCGGCGAACTCTGTCTGCGCATTCGGCGACGCCAGTAGCTCTTGCAGCAGGGTTTCGCGAACCGTTCGGTTGAGCCATTCCACGGCTTGTTGGCTGCGCCGCTTCTGCAACTGGCCACTCTGTTGCCAATGCGCGACCTGTTGCTCAATGCACTGCCACAGTTCCGTGATGCCTTCCTTGGTGACCGACGATCCGATCAGAACCTTCGGTGGTTCTTGTTCTCCCGAGTGCAGCACGCGCATGGCGAGCATGCACTGCTGCGCGGTTCGGTTGGCCGCTGGCAGCAAGTCACCGTCCGCCTTGTGCACCAGGACTCCGTCGGCAAGCTCCATGACGCCTCGCTTGATGCCCTGCAATTCGTCGCCGGCGGCGGGGGAAAGCATGACGAGGAAGAAGTCGACCATGCCGTGAACCGCGACTTCGGATTGGCCGGTGCCGATGGTTTCGATCAGTACGATGTCGTTGCCCGCGGCTTCGCACAAGATCATCGCTTCCTGCGTGCGGCCGGCGACGCCGCCCAGAGTGCCACCGCCTGGCGATGGCCGGATGAACGCATTGGCGTGGCGACTGAGTTCATCCATGCGCGTCTTGTCGCCAAGGATGCTGCCGCCGCTGACGGTCGAGCTCGGGTCGACCGCGAGTACTGCCAGCTTCGAACCTGCATTGCACAGCTGCATGCCGAGCGTCTCGATCAAGGTGCTCTTGCCGACTCCCGGGGCGCCGGTGATCCCGATCCGAATCGCCTTGCCGCTGTCGGGCAGCAAGCTGCTCAGCAGCGCCTCGGCGGCCTGTGCGTCCGCGGCTCGGCGACTTTCGACCAGGGTGATAGCGCGCGCTAGTGCGCTGCGGTCGCCTTGACGGATGGAGTCAGCTAGATCGTTGCATGGTGCCACGCCGCCAACGTATTGCGCAGCCGTGCAACTCGCCACAAGTTGCGCGCTCGCCGCGGCACGGCAGCAGGACTTCGGGAAAACCCTCATGGGTGCAAGGTCGCAATCTGCCGATGGTGTCGCTGAAGTCATGCGATCTGCTGGGAAACCCAAAGACGAAGCCACCAGGCTTGAGACCCTGCATAGCTGCCAGGTTCTCGACACCGAGCCGGAGCGTGTCTACGACGACATTACGCGGCTGTTGTCGCTAACGTGCAATGTGCCAATGGCGGTGATCAGCCTGGTCGATGGCGATCGGCTTTGGCTCAAGTCGAATGTTGGCGTTGGGGAACTCGAGCTGACACGTGACGAAGGGTTCTGTTCGCACGCGATCCTGCAGCGCGAAACGTTGATCGTACCGGATACGTTGGCGGATCCGCGGTTTGCTAACAGTCCGTTGGTGACTGACGAACCAAAGCTGCGGTTTTATGCCGGCAGCCCGATTGTGATGCCGAACGGGCAGTGCATTGGTGCCGTTGCGATCATGGACGTGCGCCCGCGCGAGCTCACCAGTGAACAGCGCGAAACGTTGCTGGCGTTGGCGCGGCAGGTTGCCAGCCAGTTGGAGCTGCGCCGCCGCATGCACGAGCAGGACATTGTCCATCAGCGGCTGGAGCAATCGACTGAGCGCCTCAACCTTGTAGTCGAAGCTGCGAGCGCAGGCATCTGGGACCTCGACCTCGGGTTGCGGTCGGTCTTCTTGTCGCCGCGCGTATTCGGCATGATCGGCTTGTCCAACAGCAGCGGCAACGTGCCGCTTGCCGGCATCTGGCCGCTGGTGCATCCGGATGATCAACGCTGTTTGATGCGCGCTGCGGTGGGACAGCTCCGCCGCGGGACTCCGTTCGAGCGCGAAATCCGCTGTCGTCACGCGGAGGATGGGTGGCGTTGGTTCTACGTGCGAGCGGTCTGCACTGAGTCGGAACGTGGCCAGTCGCGACGTCTGGTCGGTTCGTTGACCGACGTGCACGAACAGCGCACGGCCAAGGAGAGCTTGCAGCAGGTGTCGCGCCTGTTGGCCGAGTCGCAGGCTCTTGGGCGGGTCGGTGGTTGGGAACTGGACCTGCAAACCGATACGTTGTACTGGACTGCGGAGACCTACCGCATTCACGAGGCATCCCCGAACTCGTTTGTGCCGACGATTGACGCCGCCATTGCGTTCTTCGTTCCCGCGGCGCAGATCGAGGTGCGGGCAGCGCTCGAAGATGCCGTGGCGCGTGGCCGCGCATTCTCGCTGGACTTGGAAATGCTGACTGCTCGCGGGCGACGCATTTGGGTGCGAGCGACCGGCGGTGCGGTGTTCGTTGCCGGCCAAGCGGTTCGTGTGCTCGGTGCGTTTCAAAACATCACGGAGCAGCGCCGCTTCGATGAAGAGCTTGTGCGTGCCAAGGAGAGCGCCGAGTCGGCCAATGAATCCAAAAGTGCGTTCTTGGCTGCGATGAGTCACGAAATCCGGACGCCGATGCACACCGTGCTTGGCTATACGGACATGCTCCGCGACAGCATCCTCAGCGACGAGCAACGTGAGTGTGTCGATATCATTTCAAGCTCGGGCAACTCCCTGCTGCGCTTGATCGATGACATCCTCGACTTCTCCAAGGTCGAGGCCGGCAAGATGATGCTCGAGCGGCTGTCGTTCGACTTGCACGAAGTCGTGCTGAAGGTCGCTCGGATGATGCAGCCACAAGCTCAGCCAAAGGGTTTGGCGGTCGGCGTCGACGCCGTTGGTGATGGCCCGTTCAAGGCGTTTGCGGATCCGCAGCGCGTGCATCAGGTGCTCGTGAATCTCGCCGGCAACGCCGTCAAGTTTACTTCGCAGGGCAGCGTGACGCTTGCCGTGGCGGTTCTGGATGGGCGCGTGCGAGTAGAAGTCAAGGACACGGGGATTGGCATCGCCGCGGAAGCCTTGAACAAACTGTTCGAAGACTTCGTTCAGGTAGATTCGTCGACGCAGCGGGAATACGGCGGCACGGGGCTTGGTCTGGCGATCAGCAAGCAACTTGTCGAAGCGATGGGGGGTACGATTGGGGTCTCCAGTGAAGCTGGCGTTGGTTCGATCTTCTGGTTTGAGTTGCCGGTCGCGGCCGAGGATGCCGTCGACGATGGGCTGGTTGCCGTTGAGCCGCCAGAGTCTCTCTCTCGTGAGTTGGCAGTGACCGCAGGCCGCAAGGTTCTGGTCGCCGAAGACAACCGACTCAACCTGCGGCTTGCCGTGCGCGTGCTTGAGACCTTTGGCCTCGAGGTGGACACTGCGATCGACGGCGAGAGCGCGACCACGATGGTTCGCCAGAACTCCTACGATCTCGTTTTGATGGATTGCCTGATGCCGGGCATGGATGGCTTTGAAGCGACTCGGCTCATCCGCGAGCGCGAGGTCGATACCGGGGAGCATATCCCGATCATTGCGTTGACCGCGAACGTCCTGCCAGAAGATCGCGACGCCTGCCTCGCTGCCGGCATGGACGACTTTGTCAGCAAGCCGTTCACGCGGCAGGCGCTACTGAAATCGATGGTGCGTTGGTTGTCTGCCGACGCGACGTAGCTGGTGCGCAACGATGCGACGCGCCAACGCCTACGGTGCGTTCGCCTCGAGCAGGGTCAGCAGATCGATGGCCGCCTTTGGAATGACGGTTCCTGGCCCAAACACGGCGGCTACGCCATTGTCCTTCAGGACTTGCATGTCTTGTTGTGGGATCACGCCGCCGGCAACAACCAAGATATCGGGGCGACCCAGCTTCTTGAGTAGCGCAATCAGTTCGGGAACCAGCGTCTTGTGGCCGCCGGCCAGCGTGCTGATGCCACAGATGTGCACGTCGTTTTCGACCGCCTGCCGCGCGACTTCCTCAGGGGTTTGGAACAGCGGTCCGATGTCGACATCAAAGCCCATGTCGGCGAATGCGCTCGCGATGACGCGTGCGCCACGGTCGTGGCCATCCTGACCCATCTTGGCGACCAGCATGCGCGGTCGTCGTCCGGTGCGTTGCAGGAATGCTTCACTGCGTTGTTGCGCTTGGGTCAGGTCTGCCATCGATTTGCCTGCGGCAGCATACACACCCGCGACCGTCTTTGGATTCGCCGTGTGACGGCCGAAAACCGCTTCCATGGCGCTGGAGACTTCTCCGACCGTGGCCCCCTGCTCGACGGCGACGACCGCCAGACCGAGCAAGTTGCCATCGCCCTTGGCCCCAGCGGTGATCGCCGCGAGCGCCGCTTGCACTGCCGATTCATCGCGTTCCGCCCGCAGCTTCTCAAGTCGCGCGACCTGCGCCTTCTGCACCTGTGTGTTGTCGATCGACAAGATATCCAACGGCTCTTCTTGCTCGGGTGCGTACTTGTTGACGCCGACGATCGTCTCGTGACCGGCATCAATGGCTGCTTGGCGGCGCGCGGCGGATTCTTCGATACGCAGCTTCGGCAGACCAGCTTCAATTGCCTTGGTCATGCCGCCCATGCCTTCCACTTCTTGGATCAGCTGCCACGCCTTTTGTGCCAACTCGTCGGTCAATGCTTCGACGTAGTGCGAACCGGCCAAAGGGTCTGCGGTGTGGGTGACGTGGCTCTCCTCTTGCAGGATCAGTTGGGTGTTGCGGGCGATGCGCGCCGAAAAATCAGTCGGCAGCGCAATCGCTTCGTCGAGCGCGTTGGTGTGCAGCGACTGCGTGCCGCCAAGCACGCCGGCGAGTGCTTCGAGGCACGTGCGCACGACATTGTTGTAGGGATCTTGAGCTGCCAGCGACCATCCCGACGTTTGGCAGTGGGTGCGCAGCGCCAGGGACTTCGGGTTCTTGGCGCCGAATGCCTTGACGATCTTCGCCCAGAGGATGCGCGCGGCGCGCAGCTTGGCAATCTCGGTGAAGAAGTTCATGCCGAGAGCAAAGAAGAACGACATGCGGCCGGCCAGTCGGTCGACGTCCAGTCCTGCTGCAACACCGGTGCGCAGATACTCAAGGCCGTCGGCGAGCGTGTAGGCCAGTTCGATGTCCGCCGAGGCACCGGCTTCGTGGATGTGGTAGCCGCTCACCGAGATCGTGTTGAACTTCGGCATGTGCTCGCCGCACCAACCGAAGATGTCGCGCACGATGCGCATACTCGGGGCCGGTGGGTAGATGTAGGTGTTCCGGACCATGAACTCCTTGAGGATGTCGTTCTGGATGGTTCCGGTTAGTTGCTCGGTGCTGACACCCTGCTCTTTGGCCGCGGCGATGTAGAGCGCGAGGATTGGAATGACGGCGCCGTTCATCGTCATCGACACCGAAACCTGATCGAGGGGAATGCCGTCGAACAGGATGCGCATGTCGGCGATGGAATCGATCGCAACACCCGCCATGCCGACGTCACCCGTGACGCGCGGGTGGTCGCTGTCGTAGCCGCGGTGGGTGGCGAGGTCGAACGCGACGCTCAGGCCTTGCTGGCCGTTTTTGAGCGCCTGGCGATAGAACGCGTTGGTCTTTTCGGCGGTGGAGAAGCCGGCGTATTGACGGATCGTCCACGGCCGCTTGGCATACATGCTCGCGTACGGTCCACCCAAGAACGGAGCCGTTCCCGGAATGCCGCCAGCGTGGGCTCGCGGTTCGTCTCCGTAGAGCACCTGGTGGGCGATGCCCTCGGGACTCGTCCATGGCGGCATGGAGTTGTTGATCGAGGTGCGCGCATCGGCGGATGGCTTCGCGAATTCGTCGAAACCGTAGGACTGCTTGGTGAAGTCTGGATTCATCGGGCGGTGTCAATCTAACCGCAGTGGGCCACGCAACCCCAGAGGATCGTGCCGGCAACTGCGCCAGCTTGCCCGTGCCCGTCAGGAGCTGCTACCGCCGGGATTGCCCCGAGCGCGTGGACGTGTTCGGGCCCGTTCTGCAGGCTCTAATCCGATCCTGGCACGGTGCGGGAGCCAGCAAACGCCCGCTCCGCATCCTGTGCTGGTGCCGTCAGAATGGCGCTGACCGCGGATCGAAGTTCGCGGCTGCCACGTGGCGAAGAATTGGCGAGCGCCTGGGCGGCACCGAGGCCTCGCCACCACGCAACTTCATCGCGCGGCGGCATGCGGTCGGTCAGCAAAGCAACTGCACAGGCTTCGGCGTCGAGGCTACCCAGTGCCCGGCATGGCATCGGTCGGGACTCGTGCACCGCGCACGCATGGTCGAGCAAGAGCGGACACGGTGCCCCGACCAACTGTTCCCAGGACTGCTCGCGTTTGCTGCTGCTTGCGTCGACGATGCGTTCGATCAGCTCGGGCCGCAATCGCACGGCCGCCACCAATCGCATCGCTTCGGGATACGTGACGCCAACTGGATAGTGGCAACAGTGGCTGCAGCCCAGGCGGCACGCCAGCTGCGCATGATCCTCGGTCTGATCCAGCAGTGGCTGGATCGCCTCGTGTACGCGAGCCGCACGATCCGCGTGAGCCCCTCGCGACGGCCGCAGGTCGTGCCGTAGTGCCGCGCTCGCGACTTCGAGACCACGATAATACTCTGCTTGATTGGTCGACATGGTTGGCGGCTGCGCATCCGGATCATAGAGGCCCGGCCCAATCTCAGTGCACAACGCCTGCGGCGGTTTCACCGCACTTTCTGGCCCACGAGAGCCTGGGCGAATCAACTCGCTGCGTTCTCGCGGACCACCACGCACGGCGAGTCCATCCAGACGCGAGGCACGCTGACTACCGGCCACAGCCCTATTGCAGGCAAGCACAAATGTGCGGCCCACCGACCAGCATGGTCACATCTTGGGACCAACAACGCACGGGTTGCACCGTGAACTCATGCGCCGGTTCGCGGTAGTCTGCCTGTATGGATTATTTCGAAGCTTCCCTCGAACGCCACCGTGAGACGAAGGGCAAGATTGAGGTGCGGTCACGCATGCGGCTGGAGTCGGTCGATGACTTGAGCATCGCCTACACGCCGGGAGTGGCGCGACCGTGCGAGCAGATCGCGAAGGATCCTGCTTCGGCGTGGGACCTCACCTGGAAGGGACGCACGGTTGCGGTGGTGTCCGACGGTTCTGCAGTGCTTGGCCTTGGCAACCTCGGCGGCATGGCGTCGCTGCCAGTGATGGAAGGCAAGGCTGCATTGTTTCGCGAGTTTGGTGGGGTCGACGCGGTGCCGGTCGTGTTGGCCACCCAAGACGAAGACGAGATCATCCAAACCGTGCGCGCGATTGCGCCTACCTTTGGCGGCATCAACCTCGAAGACATCTCGGCACCGCGGTGCTTCCGGATCGAGGCGGCGCTTCAGGACCTCGGGATTCCGGTTCTCCACGATGACCAGCACGGCACGGCGATCGTGTTGCTCGCGGCATTGATGAATGCAACGCGGATCACTGGGGTGTCGCTGCCGAATCTGTCGGTGGTCATCAATGGCGCCGGGGCGGCCGGCCGTGCCATCGCACGGCTGTTGTGTTGCCAGGAAGAAGACGATCGATGCATTCCGGTCGGCAAGGTCCGCGTCTGTGATTCGAAGGGCATCATCGCGCCGTCGCGAACCGATCTTGACGAATACAAACGAGACCTGGCCAGTTGGACCAACTCCGAAGATGAGCAAGGTGATCTGCGCGATGCGTTGCGCGGCGCTCACGCGTTCATCGGCGTCAGCAAGGGCAACTTGCTCAACGGCGAGGACATCCGCAGCATGGCGAAGGATCCAATCGTGTTGGCGATGGCGAATCCGACCCCGGAGATCATGCCGGCGGAGGCCGAAGCCGCCGGTGCGCGCATCATTGGCACGGGCCGCAGCGATTTCCCCAACCAGGTCAACAATGTGCTCGCGTTCCCTGGTCTGTTCCGTGGCGCCCTTGAGGCCCGCGCCGTCAGGTTTACCGCGGCGATGAAGTTTGCCGCGGTCGAAGCCATTGCCGCCGCGGCGGGCGAGCCGTCGCCCAAGCGCATCTTGCCAACCGCCTTCGACCGTTCGGTTGCCGTTGCGGTCGCGGAGCGCGTCGCGGAGGCCGCACGCCAATCCGGCGCGTGCCTCTAAGATTGGGGCCACGCGTACGGAGTTCGCGGCGCTGCTACTTGCCGATCATGCGGTAGATGTCGATGTCCCAGACGACCTTGAGACCGAGCAATAGCGCGATCACAGTGCCGCCAACAAGGCCGAAAACGATCGCGTCGGCCGTCAGTCGCGCCATGAAGGCCTTCTGGCTCTTACTCGAGCCGCCGTTGCGCGATGGTCGTCCGAGGCGGGTCGGCGCAACGCTCGGGTAATCGAGTTCGTCTTCGTCCAAGCCGAGCGGCTCGCTGCTGGTCGGCAGGATCATGCGATCTAGCCGTTCGATCACCGCATCGGCCGATTGCGGCCGATCGTTCGCATCCTTGGCCATCATCGAATCGACGATGAGCTGACCGAGGTGGTAGGGGACTTGCACATCGCGATCTAGCAGTGGCGCGGGCTTTTGCCTGAGATGTCCGCGCGCCATCTCTTTGCGGTCTCCGCCGAACGGTGGACTGCCGGTCAATGCGGCGTACGCGGTGCAGCCAAGTGCATAGATGTCGGCGCGCGCGTCGACGTTCTCGCGGCGGAGTTGTTCGGGCGACATGAATGCGATCGTGCCGGCGTGTTCGCCGCTGGCCGCCAGGCCCAGGTCGGTCAGCTTGGCTTGGCCGTTGGCTGCCAACAGAATGTTGCCTGGCTTGACGTCGCGATGAACGAGCTGTGCCGCGTGTGCGACCTTGAGTGCGAGCGCAATGTCGCGCAGCATGCGAATGACTTCAGGCCAAGGCATTGGTCCATCGCGACGAATCTTGCGCGCGAGGCTGCCGCCTTCGATAAGTTCCATCGACAGGAAGTGTTCGCCATCGCTTTCGCCGACGTCGTAGATCTGCACGAGGCGCGGGTCGCGCAATCCGGCAGCCAGTCGTGCTTCCCGGAGGAACGCTTCAATTTCGGCCTTGTGCGCGCTGCTGTCGTCGCCGTGTTTCAGGATCTTGAGCGCCACTTCGCGATGCAGTTGCACCTGCTCGGCGCGATACACCGTGCCGTAGCCGCCTTGGCCGATCGTGTCGAGAATGCGATAGCCGGCGATGGCGCGGGTTGGTTCTGTTGCGGCTGCAGCCTCAACGTCTCGGTCGCGTGGTTGCGACGGACTGCTCGCGGATGGCGTGTTGATCGCCGTCGCCTCTGCTTCGATGTCTGTGGCCGGTCCAGCTGGTGCAGCGGGTACGGCTTTGGCGGGTGCCGGCGAGGCAGCTTCTGATGCGGGTTTGGCAGCAGCCGGCGCAGGCCTGACCTTCGCCTGTTGTTTGGTGCCGGCAGGTTCGAACTCCGCCAGTGCGTTGCCCAAGTGGCACGTGTCGCCTGGCAGCAGCTCGCAGTGCCCGACCCGTTCGCCATTGTGGGTGACACCATGCGTCGAGCGCAGGTCGTTGATGACGATCTTGCCGTTGGTGAACACGGCGACGCAGTGCTCGCGCGACACGCTCTTGTCCTGCAAGTGGATGCCGCAGCTTGAGGCGCGGCCAATGGTCACGAGTTCATCTGCGACCAGGACGAAGCGGCGGTTCTGGCCGTTGATCTTCACCTTGAGCACCGCTTCGGAGCTCACCGGGTTGTTGCTGTCACCGTTCATTGCAGTCGATTCCGTCGGTCGGCAGCTTGGGGGCGGCATCAACCGATGGGGGACGGTAGCGGTCGGGCGGCGACTTGCCCAGGCACTACAGGCGGAACGCGATGCGCCTAGAAATCGAAGATGGTGTCGATGCCGTTGGTAACGGTGAATCCGAGCGCGGCGCCAGCGTCGAGCACCAATCCTTGGTAGCCGATGTTGAAGCCGATGAAGGCCGGATTGTTGGGTAGCGGCAAAACGATCGAGGCCGCACCGGCTGGGCTACTCGTGGTCGCGGTTAGGGCGACAGCGCTGATCGGGTCGAGATAGGCGTCGCAGCCCGCGCCGATCGGCAGCGCTACCGGCGATACGCCGAGGCTGCCGAACAGGCCGACAATCGAACTCGGCGGCACGTCTTCAAATCCAACGGTGAAGTCCTGGTTGCCGAGGAAGGGCCACGACCACAGGTCGAGCTTGGGCGTGGTGCCGCCGGTGCCGGCGCAACCTGTGCCGAGCAAGGTGTAGTTCGCGTTGCTGTGCTCGTCGGCGCCGATGTCATTGGTGGCCAGGCGCGGTTGGCCTTCGAAGTCGATCGCGACGCCGGCTGCCAGCGTCGATGCATCGATGCAGGGCGAGCCCGGGTTCAGGTGGAAGTCGTCGTTGGCGACATCGCGCAATTGCGGATCGAGAGCCAGTGACTGCGCGTCCTGTCCGAGCAGTTGCCAATCGCCGAACGTGTTGGCGATCAGTGCCGCGTTGGCGTCGTAGGTAGCGAAGATGCCACCGCTGGCGTCAAAGAAGCAGTTGGAATCGCTGACCGTCGGAAACGGCGACGTGCTGCCGGCCGGGGTGTAGAAGCGCATCATCGGCGCTGCGGGGCTGACCAGCTTGACGAATATGTTGTTGCTGATCTCGGCGAACGGCACTTCGCTCACGCTGCTGCAGCGCGCGCCAATCACGCAGTAGTTCGCGTTGTTGTTCGACAGCGTGTCGACGAAGAAAGTGTTGTGCACGATGCGCGTGCCGTTGGCACGTCGTGACGAGATGTAGCCGAAGCGGCCGGTCGTGCTGAAGGCGCCGCCACCAGTCAGCTGGCAGCTCCACATCGTGCAGTTCTGCACCAGTGTGTTCGCCGGCTGCGAGCTGTTGCCGTAGATCGTGATGGCGGTGCCGTTGCAGTGGTGGATGCGGCAGCTGTCGATGATCGCGTTGAGTGCAATCCCGTGACTGGCTTCGGCATACATGCAGACGCCGTCGAAGGCCGCGTTGCGGATTTCGAGGCCTTGCACCGTGACGTAGTCCGCACCACCCCAGAAGATGCCCATCGAGCGGCCGCTGGCGTCGAGTACCGGACGTTCGCCCTGCGCCGCGCGGAATGTGATTCGGTTGCTTGCCGATGCGCCGGTCCAACTGGTCAACGTCAACACGGCATCGTTGTTGAGGTAGGTGCCGTTGGTGGTCACGAACGCGTTGGACTCGTTGTAGTCACCGCCGTCGTCGTAGATCAGGAACTCACATGGCCCGCCGACGCCTTGGGCTGTCAGGGCCGCGGTCGCATCGGCGAAGGTCGGGAACGTGCTCGGTCCGAGTGGCAGCAGTGGATTGATCAAATACGTGCCGGACATCTGCGCGGTGGCCGTGCACGACAGGGCGAGCAAACTGGCGGACAAGAAGCGAGTGAGTTGCATGGTGAAACGTCTTTGACTGGTGGGTGGGCAGGTCCTCTGCAAGCAGTCTTGCTTGGCGAGGTAGCGAACGTAGGCGAGAGAACCATAAATCACCCTTGCAGCCGGTGACCGTGTGCTCGTCCGCAGTGCAGTCTTGAGACGAAGATTCTGACTTCCGAAAACGGCGCGTGTCAGTCTTTGACTACGCACTGGAGATACTTGCTCGGCACGTGATCAGTAAGCCAGACGCCGTTGTCGCTGCAGAAGAACGTGTGGCGATTCCTGTGCATCGCGTCGCTGTCCACGATGAGCACGACTGGTCGGCCATGCCTTGTGCCGACGTTCTGCGCGGTCGCGATGTCCGCGGAGAGGTGCACGTGTTGGCGCGCTCGCTTGTCGATGCCTGTGGCCAGAATGGAATCAAGACAGCGCTCGGCAGTGCCGTGGTAGAGCCGATCGGGCGGGGTGCGAGCGGGCAGATCGAGGTGGATTTCGATCGAGTGTCCTTGGCTGGCGCGAATGCGGGTTCCATCGTCGGAGATGCGGAATCGCTGCTTGTCGCTGGTGTGCACGGCCTCGGCAATGATTTGCCGCGTCAGATGCCTGCCGGCGGCATTCGCTTTGGCGAGCAGTTCGTCGATATCGATCCAGCCATGCTCATCGAGTTGCGCTCCGATTTCGTCGGGCCGATGCCTAAGCACGTAGCTCAAGAACTTGCTGGTTTGCCGGACGTCGTGCGACATGAACTCGGATCCTGGCGCATCCACGGATCGTGGGCAAGGGATCGGAATTGCGCTGTTCGCGGAACCGGTACAGGTCTTTGCGGTGAACGAAGCGCGGGGCAGGTAATCTGGCGGCCATGATCAGACCGATTCTTGTGTTGTCAGGTGCGCCCCTGATCGCGGCATTGTTCGCGTTGACGGGTAGCGCGACCGCCCAGGAGCCAGCCGAGAAGGCTGTGCCCATCTTCGAAGATGGCGAGGCGCAAGTCGTCGATGCCTTCCGCAGTCGCCGTGATTGGATTCGCCACTGGTTGTGGGTCGAGACCGACTTCGATACCGACGGCGATGGCAAGAAGGACCGCATGCACGTCGATGTGACGCGACAGAAGCAAACGGATACCGAAGGCTTGAAGGTGCCGGTCGTCTACGAGACGAGCCCCTACTTCTCCGGTATTGGTTCGTCGAACACTCAGTACTTCTGGGACTGCGAGCACGAGATTGGTGCCACGCCGTCGGCCCGTGCGAAGATGCCCGAGATCCAGTTCCGCAGCAAGGCCGGCATGATCGTGCCGCTCGCGCGGGATCGCGAAGCCGGTACCTGGGTGCCGCGCGGATTCGCGGTGGTGCACTCGTGCTCACCCGGAACCGGTTGGTCGCAAGGTTGTCCGTCGATTGGTGGCGACAATGAGTCGTTCGCGCCGAAGGCGGTCATCGATTGGTTGAACGGTCGCGCCAAGGGCTACACGACGGTCGACGGCAACGAAGAAGTCAAGGCCTACTGGTGCACCGGTAAGGTTGGCATGATCGGCACGTCGTACAACGGCACCTTGCCGCTCGCGGCTGCGACGACGGGAGTCGAAGGTTTGGAGGCGATCGTCCCGATCGCCCCGAATACGTCGTACTACCACTACTACCGCAGCAACGGGCTGGTGCGCAGCCCCGGTGGTTACCTCGGCGAAGATGTCGACGTGTTGTTCGACTTCATTCACAGTGGCCACCCAGATAAGCGCGACTACTGCAACACGCAGATGCGCGACAAGGTGCTGCGCGATAGCGCCGACCGGATCACCGGTGACTACAACGATTTTTGGGCCGGCCGCGACTACATCAACGACCTTGGCCCGATGAAGGCGGCGTGTCTGATGGCGCACGCGTTCAACGATTGGAACGTGATGCCCGAGCACTCGACCCGCATCTACGCGGCGTTGAAGAAGAAGGGACTGCCGTGCATGGCCTACTTCCACCAAGGTGGCCACGGCGGACCGCCGCCACCGGAGATGGTCAACAAGTGGTTCTCGAAGTTCCTCTACGGCGTCGACAACGACATCCTTGACGGCCCGCGCGCCTGGATTGTCCGCGCCGGCGATTCGCCGCGCAAGCCGACGGCGTATCCGGACTACCCGCATCCCGATGCCAAGCCGGTGACGCTGTATCCGAGTGGCATGGGCCTGGCGCGCGGCGAATTGACGTCGCGGGTTGGCAAGGGCATCTTGGCGGTAACCGACGACTGGAACGTGTCCGGCAAGCAGCACGCGTTGGCGGAGACGTCAGAGAATCGTCTGTTGTTCCAAACTGCAGAATTGACCAAGCCACTGCACCTCTCGGGCACGTCGAAGCTTCGCATTCGGGTCGCATCCGACAAGCCGGCAGTCAACTTGTCGGTGTGGATCGTGTCGTTGCCGTGGAAGGCGTCGCGTCGCATTACCGACAACATCATCACGCGTGGTTGGGCAGATCCGCAGAACCACAAGTCGCTGACCAGCAGCGAACCGCTGAAGCCGGGTCAATTCTATGACCTCGAGTTCGACCTGCAGCCGGACGATCAAGTCATTCCAGTCGGGCAGCGCATTGGCCTGATGGTCTTTTCGAGTGACAAGGACTTCACGCTGCGCCCAGAGCCGGGCACCCTGCTGAGCGTCGACCTGGCTGGGACTTCGCTGACGCTGCCAGTGGTTGGCGGCAAGGCTTCGTTCGGCCAGTAGTTGCTCCGGCACAACTAGCTGCGACTCGACGCGGCGGATCGTTGACAACGCGATCCGCCCCACCTCTCATCTGGGTAGATGCAGGGTCGGCCCGTCGGAACAGAGCCCGGAACCCGGTCGACACTCGTGTCGCCGGAAGGATCCGGCGGATTGCATGTGCGCCTCGTGCGCGCACCAAGCGATGCTAGGGATCCGTTCGTGGTCGTACATCAAGGGCGCTTCGCGCGCATCTTGCTAGCCGAGTTCGTAGGTGCTGATGGCTCTGCCTTGACGCGCTTCGCCTGGAAGTTGCGCGTCGATGCGGTGGACGTCACGGCGACTCCCGGCCGGCAGGCTCCTAGCAACGCCGAGTTGGATGGCATCTGGCAACAAGAGCGGGCGGAGTTGCTGCGTGTGCATTCGCCCAACGTGGTCGCGCCGATTGCCGTGCCGTCGGCACTGACACAGTCGCCGCCGGTATTCTTCTGTCGCCGCATCGATCGCTACTTCCATCCGGTTTGTCCGCGCACCGGTGGCTTGTTGACAGTCTGTCGCGATGACGCCCGGCTGGCGTTCGCAGGTTTGCCTCCCTATGGCAGCGACACCGTTCGCTATCTTTGCGATGCAGCGGCGACTGAGGCAGACGTGGCGTTCTATCGAGTCGACGGCGAACCGGCTGAGGCTGGTGCTGCTCGCATCGAGACCAAAGCGGAACTGATTCGCGGTTGGACTGGTTTGGTAGCTGGTTCCGGTTTGGTTGATGGTGCCGGTTTGGAAGATGGTGCCGGTTTGGAAGATGGTGCCGGTTTGGTAGGTGGTAATCGGCCGGCGCCCGATTTGCCGTGCCAGACGTGTGAACACCGCGGTGAGTGTTATCCCGGCGGCAGTGGCGAAGTGGTCGCCGAGCAGCATCTGCACAGCGTGTCGTTCTACGACGTCGATTCGCTCGCCGTGGAGTTGGCGGCGACGGATTTTGATACCGCGGTGATGCGCTTGTCGGGTGGCTTGCCGGAGGATTCCCAGACTCGTGCCTGGGTGCATGGCGCCAGCAGCCGTCTGCGGGTGTTGGAAGTGCTGCGCTTGAAGCTCTCGGCTTTTGCCGATGTTTGTCGCGGTGTTGCTGCGATGCACAAGGCCGGGCGCCCGCACCTTGGCGTGTCGCCGCAAAACATCGTTGCGTTCGAAGGGGCAGGCAGCAATGCCATGCCAAGCAATTGGCGCTTGCGCTTTGCGTTGACTGATCTTGGTGGCGCGACGCCAGTGCGCGTGCCTGCAGCCGACGGCGAGCAGACGCTGTGGCAACCGGGGCGCGAAGTCAGCGAAGATGAGATCTCGCAGCTGTTCTTGGCGCCGGCGCTTCGCTCGCTCGAAGGCGGCACGGTGACAATGTCGGTCGCGTGCCGTTCGGAGCCCGACGAAACCGGTGGCACTCGCGACGTGCTCGACGTGCACCGTGCCGGAGTGCCGCCGTTCGTCGCTGCCGGTGATGTTCTGCTGGTGCAGCCATTGGCTGGTGGCGTCGTGGTCAGCGCTCGCGTCGAGGAAGTCGGTGTGCGCGGCCTGATTGCGACGATCCTGCCAGTTGCCGCAGAGGGTTCCTGTGACGGCGAGGGCGGCGACGCGGGCGATGGTGCCGACCTCGCCGAAGCTTCGGTTCCATCCTGGGCCGGAACGACCTTCGACGCGCGGTTGTCGTTCGTGCGGCGTTCGAGCCCGAGTGCCGACCTCTACGCGCTCGGCATGTTGTTGCTGCGCATTTTGCTCGTTCACGATGAGCAGACCCTGCCGGAAGTGTCGGCAGCGGTCGAGCGATGCCTGCAGTTGATGAGTGGCAAGGCCGCAGTCGACGACGCGGTGCCACCTGCGGATCGTTGGCAGGAGATTCTCGATGGCGGCGACGGCGAGGGGCGTTTCGCCAGTTGGCACGTGATGCACCAGCGCTCGGATCGTCAGCAGGTGTTTGATGCCGAGTTGAAGGGAGATGGCCTCGTTCCGAAGCAGTTGTGGCAGACGCTGATGGGTTTGGCGGGCAAGCTGCTGTTGGCTTCGCCGGTTTCCCAGGGCAAGGAGGATGCCACCAGTCGGGCGCCGATGACGGTGGTACTGGCGGAACTGGATCGTGTCGAGAGGCAACTGCACGTCGAACTGTTCGAGCAGGCGGCGCGTGACGAAGTCATTGCGACGGTCTGCAACCAGCGCCTGCTCGCGCTGCGCATCGAAGCTGGTGATAGCGTCGATGCGCCGGAAGTCTCCACGGACACAATGCCGTCGCCTGGCCCAGGTGGCCCGCCAGGTTCGGGGAGCGCGCCCGGTTCATCGGGCTCGCCTGCAGCGGTTGTCGCGGCGGATGATGCTACCGACGGCAATGGCTTCGTCTTGTCGGTTGGTCGAGTCGGGGAGTCCACGATCCATCAACATCACTTCGCGCAGAACCGCGTCACCATTGGCCGTCGCGAAGGCGACAACTTGTTGGTGCTTGCAGATCCGATGGTCTCATCGAAGCACGCGGTCATTGAACTGTGCGACGGAGAGTTCGTGCTGTTCGACTGCGGTAGCACCAACGGCACCGAGGTCGATGGCATTCGGCTGCCGATTGAAGTGCCGCACCCGTTGGACGACGGCAGTGTCATCCACATTCGCCCGTTCATGTTGTCGTTCCGTTCGGCAGTGGCCGAGGTGACCCATCACGGGGTCGTGCCGATGGTCAGTGTCGACGAAGTGCGGGGCAAGCTGCATCGCGTCTACGCGGACTTCGCAGATCGTGGCGAACGGGAAGTGCAGGTCGAGTTGCTGTCTGCCCTCGATAGCCTGCGGGTATCGCTAGGTCGCAGAGGTCTGTTGGCAAGCCTCGAGGAAATGGCGAAGGGGTCGGTCGCCAACGGGCCAGACCCAAGTGCTGCAGCCGAACGTGGCGGGTCCGCCGACCAGGACCCACCGAGCGCTGCTGCAGCCGCCGCGCCGCAGCCAGATCCGGTCGCCGGTGCGGCGTTGCGCGCGATCCGCCAATTGGCACGAACGCTGACGGACAGTCCGAAGGTGGACACCGAAGCGCAATTGCAGGAGTTCGTCGGCCGCCTGCAGCGGTTCGTCGACGTTACGACCCGTTGGATCGAAGAGATGCTTGAGTGGCGGCGTGTTTTCAGCAAGCAACTCGACTTGCGCGTGACCCAGACGGGGGCGGTGCGACCGGCGCTGCGCACCGCTGCCGAAGTCTGCGAAGAGCTGCTCGCGCCGAGTGGCAATGCCGATGGAGCGGCGTCTTCGGACTACTTCCTGAGTCGGTTCTATGACGACGTCTTGGCGATCCTCGAGGGGCTGCTGCAGGGCAATCAGCGGGTTCGCAACGCGGTGCGCGAGCAGCTCGATCCAGCTCGCCTGGTCGATGAAGCGGGCAAAGAAGCCAAGATCAGCCTACTGGTGAAGACCGCTGCGGGCTCGGCGCTGTGGAAGCTCTACACGTCCGCGTTCGAGTCGGTCACTGCTGGCCAGGGCTACGAAACCGAGCTGGAGCGGCTGCTTGCCTTCGCCGCCGAACGTCGGGCCAATCGCAGCTAGTCTCAGGGCTTCACGGGTGCTTCGCGACGATCGCGTGACGGGCCTCATGGTGCGGCGTGGACGGCCAGGACGAATCGTCGCACCTGGCGCCTGCGGTGGCCCGTTTTTGCGAGCGACCCCGCTGACTCACCGTAAGTCTCCATCTGACAACCAACACACCACTGGGCTCACATTCCGATGCTATCGGGTGGTTTGCCGGTCAAGGATGGGGCAGCGATTGCGGGCACAGCGATTCTTGCTGTGGCATGATGTATCCTTCTCCCAAACCGGAAGATCATGACAGCCGACCCGAACAAGCCCGATCAGCCTGAAACCCCAGCACCGCAAGCAGGAGCGGGGGGCACGGAGTTCCTTCTTCGTGAAGTGGTCAGTGGCGAGAAGACCCAAGCATGGGGAATGCTGTCGCAGAAGTGCCTGCACTACTTGAAGACTCGCTTCGGTCGCAGCTCGTTCCCCCAGGGCATCGAATTCGGCGACTTCGTCAGCGATGTCATGCTCAAGATCCTGACGTCGATCGAGTCGTTTGAGTATCGCGGCAAGGACTCGTTCTGGAAGTGGGTGCAGACGCTGGCCGGCAACATGTGGCGCGACCTTTGGCGCAAACACAATCGCGACCAGAAGCTCGGCTTGCTCGGCCGCGGCGACAGCACACCCGTCGGTGCCGATACCGGAACCTTCTCGGTGCCGGAATCAGCGGCGACCAAGGAAGAGTCTCCTACGCAAATCGTGCGCTTCAATGAGCTGGCCAAGGCGGAAGCCGAATGCGTGACCAAGCTGCCGGACAACATGCGCGAGGTGTATGTGATGCGCCGACAGCACGACTTGTCGTTCGCCGAGATCGCGGAGCGCACTGGTGGCACGAATGAGGCGACGCTGCGCAGTCATTTCATGCGCGCGCGTGACAAGGTGCGGGAGTGTCTTGGCGCGCAGATCGACGCGCTCGGTTCGAAGATTCAGGGCTGGCAGTAGGGGCGCAGCCGGCAGTAGGTTCGCGCGCTTTGGTGGCGCGTGATTCCCTGCAGGCTTGGCGCGGCCCTGAGTTGGGCGGATCGGCTAGAGTTTGTTTGCCCGGAAGTGGCGAGCACACCGTTCGTCGAACTCAGTCCAGCGTGTTGCAGCCCATCAGGTTGATGTGGCACACGCGCCTACCTAGCTACTATGCGATACCTGCTATCTGTCCTTCTGCTGCCGATATTGTGTGCTCAGGAGCCGGAGACGACGCAGCCTGCGCCCGAGCAAGTCAGTCCCCAGCAAGCCGACCCGGCGCTCAAGAAGCTGCAAGCAGAGCTAGCGCTGACAGCGAAGACGGTGGATACCGCCTTCACCGTTCGGTTGCGGGAGGCTGGATCTCCAGTCAGCTCCAATCGCGGCCGGAAACCACCCGAGCGAGCTGTCACCACCGAGGGATCGTTCCATCGCGACCTGCAGGTCTTGACCATCGAGGAAGGCAAGACGGTGCACCTGTGGCAGGCCGGTCGGGACTCGATCGTGCGCGCAGATGCAGGAGGTTGGCGCCTCGGCGCCAAGGACCCCGACAGCCATGCATCACTTAGGTTCGTCGCGGATCCGCAGCGATTGCTGCGGATGCTGTCGGGCATGAAACTCAAGATCGTCGCTCGTTCGATCGAGCAGTTGCGCGGCCGGACGTGCGAGCTGGTGTCGGTAAGCCTCGATCCAAAGCAGGTCGAAGAGATGCTGTTTGCAGACGTAGTCCTGGCCGCCGACTTGAATGGCAAGGCCATGCGCGACGCGCTCGCGAAACAGGGCAGCTCCGTCAAGGTGCCCCCGGTCATCTACGACTTGGTCATCGCGATTGATGTCCGGCGACGACTTGTATCCAGCGTCAACCTACGCAGCATCGCAGAACCCGTCGATGTGGACCGCATGATGCAGCTACTCATGCGACGAGGTGGCGCAGGTGCCGCGGACGAAGATGACGTCGAGGAACCCGAAGCTACCCGGGTGAAGGTCGCGCCACTCCGCTACATCATGGGCATGCCCAAGCGGTCCGTCGAGGGCATGCATGTCGTCACCATGGATGTCGATCTTCGCGATCACGGCAAGGTGGAGGCGCCGGCTCTCGATGAACAGCAGCGGCGGCTACTAGGTCGTTAGCTTGCAGTGGTCAGCGGGAGATGTCCGCTCGTCAACTGCTACTTCTTCTTCGGCTTGCGCGGCGTTGCGAGCTCTGCGATGGCCGCCGCAAGCTCGTTTGCGTCGACTTGCACCTGGTAGGCGCTGCCCGAGACGACCTCGCTGGGCGTGAGGCTCTTGAGTCGCGTCGAACGCCGCGTCTTGTTGTGCCGCAACAGCAACTCGAGGCGATACGATCCGTTGCCGAGCGCGAGCGAGCCCATGCCATCTTTGAGCCGCGTCGAAGTGTCCGATCCTTGTAGCAGCGATGACAGGTCGTTGTTGCCCCAGCCTGCCCGGAACTTGCGGGAGTCCTTGGGCGGCGTGACCGCTGGTTTGGCATAGAGGGTCACGCGGTAGTCGCTGGCTAGTTGCTCGATGCCGACGACTTGCACGTTGGTTTGTGGGCGTGGCTGCAGGGTTGCGGACGCATGGCCGCTGGTTGCCTGAAGCGTGATCGGTTCGTGGTTCCATGCCGCGATCAGCAGCTCCTGTGTTCCAGCAGCGACCGGTATCGTCGTCTTGCCTGCTTGCACTCCGACCGCTGCCCAGAGGTCGTTTGGCTGCGGCATGGCGAAGACGAACGCCGTGTTCTCCTTGCCGTTGGCAAACGCGATCTCCAGGTCGAGCGTTGCGATCATGTCGCGCAGATCGATGTCCGCCAGACTTCCCTCGCGGTTGCCATTCATTGGCAACTGGATGCCTTCGATGCGATGCAGCGGCGCGGTTTGGCCCCAGCTTGACGGTCGAATCTCGAGCGCATAGGTGCCATCGGCGAGGCCCTTCCAGCTGTAGTCGGCGACGCCGGGATCACTCGACCGGTGGCGCATCCTGCCAGTCTGTTTGTTCCCGGGCAGTTCCACGAGTTGTAGCTGGACGCGCGTGCCATCGAGCGGTTCTGGCAGCAGGCACCGCACGGCCAGCGTGTTGCCGCACTGTCGTTCGATCCGTAGATCGCGCGCGCCGACCGTGAACTCGACCGGCTCGGCTGGCGCGAAGTCGGCATGAAACACCTGCAGGCGGTAGCGGCCGGGTTCGATCGAGCCGTACGCGGCGAAGTGCAACTCGGCATCGACGTTCACGTTGACGCCTTGCAGCCAACTCCAGTTGGGTTTGCCGTCTCTGCCCGGGGGATGCATCTTCTGAATCTGCAGGTGGCACTGGCTCTCGATCTTGCAGCTCGGAATGATGCTGCCTGCGACGATGAGCTTGGCGCCGCGTAGCTGGATGTCACCGAGCTCGGTGCGGCCGACGTGCAGCACGCGAGCCGCGAGTTCGATGGTCTCTCCTTCGCCATCTTGCGGGTCCCATCGGAACTCAAGACGCACGCGGTCCCGAGGCTTGTCCTTTTCGCCCGGTGACATGACATGCAAGAACGTGCCGTCGGCTTCCGTGAAGACCGCACTCTGGTCCATCACGCCTTTGTCGTTGTGGAACTTGAGCGTGCATCTCTGGCTGGCCAGGGGCTCGTTGTTACGGGTCAACAACCTGCCGGCCAGTACGACGGCGTGCGCATCCAAGTTGACCGTTGCCGTGGCCGTTGTGCCCGCTTGCACGGGCCCATTGACTTCGGTCTTCCACGCGTATTCGCCGACGTGGAAGGCCTTGTGCAGTCCGACGTGCCGGTGCTCGATCCAGCCGTCTTGGTCGGTCACCTTCCGGATCGCCTGATTCCTCGACATGTAGCTCGGCACCTTCGAACCATTCTCCGGGACCTGCCACACCATGATGTCGTGTTGCGCCAAGGCTTCTTGACCGGACAGCATGCGAACCCGCAAGTGACCCGTTGCCGGCAACTCGATTTCGACCGGCTCACTTGGAGGGGACTGAGCATCGACGGCGACGGGCTCGACGTTCATGCCGGGCGACCGCACATGTACTAGCCACTGCGCGACCGGCTTTTCGTCCTTCCCGCCGCCTTGGCGTTGCTGGAGTTGCATGTGGGCGAACGCCGCATAGCCGTCTCGGTCGGTTTCTGCGTCTGGGCTATTCCACCACCAGTAGAATGGTTGGCGCGTTTTGGTGGGGTCGTGTTTCGTTGTGGCGAGTGGCACACCGTGCGCTGGCAAGCGGTCTGCGGTCCAGACGCGAACCCGCAAGGTCAGATCGGGTTCGATCTCAAGCTTGTGACCTTCGCGCGGTGGCGCGTCGTTGGAATACGAGCCGCGTCCATAGAGGCCATCCTTGGTAGCGATTACCTCGGCGCGGCTCTTCCCTGGCACAATGCGAATGATGCCTTCGGAATCGCTGCGGGTGCGCCAGCCGTAGGTCTTGACCAGCTCGTCATGGTTGCGAGGGTCCGGGCGTTTGTGTCGCGGCAACTTGCCGACCGAGATATGCGTCAGTTGATTGATCCAAACTACTTCCGCGTTGGCGACTGCCTCACCGGTTTCCCGCATGACAATGCGCACGTCGACCCACTTGGCATCGTCGGGCAGTTCGGGCGCGAGGCTGTTGTGGTCTTCGTCGACCACGACAACGTCTTCGCGGTTGGCAGTGGCGTCGATGGTGCCGGTGCTGGCTCCGGGAACGGGCCCTGCTGCGGTCGTGGCCTCGACCTCGTTGCTCTTATCGTTCTGCGTTGGCGGCGGTAGCGTGGCGTCTGGGCCAAGCGTCCACCAACCGAGCAGGCAACACGCGACTAGCAGGATGGCGATCGTTGTGCGCATTGGGACAGTTCTCCGCTTCGTCTGCCAGCTCTCCGCGCTGGTTGCCGCGCCGGTTCCAGCAACGGTGGTGGGATCATAGCGGACGAAGGCCGCGACGTGCGGTTGCGGCTTGTGCGGATGTTGCAACGCAGTTGGCCCGTTTGGGCGCACGCTGCGGACTTGACGTGCTCGCTGGGGGTAGCCAGTCGGTCGCATCGAGACTTCGGCAAGTTCTACCGATCCAGATGGCGACGCGCCTCGCCTTACGCAGGCGTTACCGCGCCTGCGCCGGCTCCAGCTAAGCTGAGCGAGCTGTCGGCCGTCGCGTTCGACGCCTCCGCAAGCTTTCGTTCTCAAACTGTATGCGCGTCCTACTGCCTGCTTGCCTGAGCCTGTTGCTCGGTTCGGCCTTCGCCCAAACGTCGGATGGCAACACCTTGCCGATCTCGACGGTGCCACTTTTGCAGACGCCGCCCGCGATCCAGTTTGTGGCGTTGGCCCGCGAGCGCGGTCCGAAGCAGCAGAAGGATTGGAGTGACATGCAGGTCACCTTGTGGGAGATCCAGTCGAGCCGCGCCAAGCATCGAGCCGTGCGTCGGCGGGTGCTCGGGCGAAGCCACTGGAACGCCAGTCCGCTACTCGATTCGGCGGAGCTGTTGCGCTGGCAGGTGCCGGGCGCTGCCGGTCAGAGGGGCTACAAGGTCAAGCTGTTGCGCGTTGACGGCCGCACGTTCGAGATCAAGGAGCTGCTGCATACGCGCCAGGCTGCCGCGTTTGCTCGCGCTGCGAACACGATCTACCTGAACACGTCGGATGGCCAGTGCATGCTCGACGTTGCCACGGATGCCATTGCCGAGCTGCAGCCCGCGATCCGTTTGCTCGCGCAGCATGGGGATGATTGGTTGGTGGCGTCGGGTGGTGTCTTGGCGCGTTTCGATGCCGCCAAGCAGGCCGTGGTTCGCCGCTACGAGGACCTCGCAGTCGCCGATGATCGGCAGTCGCGCGCACTGGTTCATTGGCATGGAGGTCGGTTCGCCGTCAGCTTCGGCCGCTACCTGGATGATGCTGGCAAGGTCGTGCACGCACTCGATTTCGGCCGGCCCGGTATCGTTTATCGCGAACTGCGCATCTGGAACCTGCAGATCGGCAAGGAGCGCAAGCTGCGGGTTCGCATGCAGGCAGTCGGTGGCTCGGGGGTAGGCGTGATCCCTTCGCCCGTGCAGACGGAACTGCGCGGCGCCAAGTTCCGCTACACCGAGCGCACCGAAGCGGGCGTGGACGAAGATCTCACCGCGTTCGATTGGGAGCGGGATACCGAGTGGGTCACGATCGAGATTGCGACCGGCAAGGAGCTGTTGCGTGAGCCATACGCTGCGAGTCCTGCTGCAGCCGAGCAGCCTTCGAACGACCATCACATCCCGGAATACCTTCGCTCGCTATTCGCGCAGTCACCGATCCGCGCCTGGGGTCCCGATCAGGATCTCGCGCACGCGTTCCTGGTGCATGTTGGCATCGACCCGGAGCTGGCAACGAGCGGCGTGATCAAGCTGGGCGCCGTGTGTCGCAGCCCCGATGGACAGCAGCTGCTCGTGCTCAATCACGGTCGCTTCTACCACTGCAACTTGAAGACGAAGGCGGTGAAGCAGTGGCAGGCGCCGGAGGCGTTGGCCAAGGCCAACGTCGAGTTGCATGCGGTTGCGGTGCGCTAAGCCGCGCCGCGCGCGAATTGCATTGCCAGGTCTGGGAGATCCGGCCCGGGAGATCCGGCCTGGGGGATCGGGCCTACATGTTCCGGCGATACTGCCCGCCGACCTGATACAGCGCGTGCGACATCTGCCCCAGCGAACAGTGCTTCGCCGCATCCATCAGGCTGGCAAACACGTTGCCGCCATCCAGCGCAGCTGCTTTCAGTTGCTCGAGTGCCGCATCGGCTTCGGCATCGCAGGCCGTCTGGTAGTTCTTCAGATCGGTGATCTGCGACTGCTTCTCGTCATCCGTCGAACGCATGACTTCGCCGACGACTTGGATGGGGGAGCCATCCTTGCCGAGGAACGTGTTGACGCCAACGATCGGTAGCTCGCCCGAGGCCTTCTTGCCCTCGTAGAGCATCGACTCGTCTTGGATCTTGGAGCGCTGGTACATCGTCTCCATGGCACCGAGCACGCCGCCGCGTTCGCTGACCCGCACGAACTCTTCGTATACGGCTTCTTCAACCAGGTCGGTGAGCTCTTCGATGATGAACGAACCTTGCAACGGGTTCTCGTTCTTCGAGAGCCCGTTCTCCTTGTTGATGATCAGCTGGATCGCCATTGCGCGACGCACTGACTCTTCGGTCGGGGTCGTGATCGCTTCGTCGTAGGCGTTCGTATGCAGCGAGTTGCAGTTGTCGTAGATCGCGTAGAGCGCCTGCAGCGTCGTCCGGATGTCGTTGAAGTCGATCTCCTGCGCGTGCAGTGAGCGACCTGACGTCTGGATGTGATACTTGAGCATCTGGCTGCGCTCGTTGCCGCCGTACTTCTGCTTCATCGCCTTGGCCCAGATGCGGCGCGCGACGCGACCGATTACCGCGTATTCGGGGTCGGTGCCGTTGCTAAAGAAGAAGCTGAGGTTCGGTGCGAAGTCGTCGATCTTCAGGCCGCGCGACAGGTAATACTCGACGTAGGTGAAGCCGTTGCTGAGCGTGAACGCGAGCTGCGTGATCGGGTTGGCTCCGGCTTCGGCGATGTGGTAGCCGGAGATCGAGACCGAGTAGAAGTTGCGCACGCCGTTCTCGGTGAAGAACTGCTGCACGTCGCCCATCATGCGCAGGGCGAACTCCGTCGAGAAGATGCAGGTGTTCTGCGCCTGGTCTTCTTTGAGGATGTCCGCTTGCACGGTGCCGCGCACGGTTGCGAGGGTGCGGTCGCGGATGTCGGAGTAGACCTCCGCTGGCACGACCGTGTCGCCGGTAACGCCTAGCAACATCGTGCCGAGGCCGTCGTGGCCCGGTGGCAGTTCGTCGCGGTAGACCGGGCGCGGCAGGCCCTTGGCCTTGAAGATCGAGTCGATCTTCTCGTTGGCCTCATCGACCTTGCCGTTGTCGATGAGCCAGCGTTCGCACTGCTGGTCGACGGCGGCATTGAGGAAGAACGCGAGCAGCATCGGCGCGGGGCCGTTGATCGTCATCGACACCGACGTCGCGGCGTTGCTCAGATCAAAGCCCGAGTAGAGGCGCTTGGCATCGTCGAGCGTGCAGATTGACACGCCGGCGTTGCCGACCTTGCCAAAGATGTCTGGGCGCTCCGCCGGATCTTCGCCGTAGAGCGTGACGCTGTCGAAGGCGGTCGACAGGCGCTTGAAGGTCTGACCAAACGACAGGTAGTGGAAGCGCTTGTTGGTGCGCTCAGGGCCACCTTCGCCGGCGAACATGCGGGTCGGGTCTTCGCCGGCACGCTTGAACGGATAGACGCCCGCCGTGAACGGGAAGCTGCCAGGCACGTTTTCGCTGAGCAACCAGCGCAGGCGATCACCGTGGCTTTGGTAGCGCGGCATCGCGACCTTCGGCACCTTGATGCCCGACAGCGACGTCGTGTAGTTCTGGATCTTGACCTCGCGCTTGCGCACGTGGAACACCGAGTGCTCGGCGCGAAGTTGCGCGCAGGCCTGGTCCCAGTTGTCGAGCGCGTCGCGGCATTCCGGCGCGAGTTGCTTCTGGATCTGGTCGTGCTGCTGTTGCAGAGCTTCGCGGGCAACCTCGGCGTCATCGGGCAACGCGTCTTTGGCGGCATTCAGCACGTAGCAGCGTTCGGCCAGCGCCGACTGCTCCTTGACCCAATCGTTGTGCTTGCGGTTGTTCTCGACGATCTCGGCGAGGTAGCGCACCCGTTCGCCCGGGATCACATGCTTGCCTTCGGGCTCACCTTCTTCGAACTCGATGGAGCTGGCAAACGCGCCGGGCCGCAGCTCGTTGAGCTTGGCAGCAAGCTTGCGGTAGAGGCGGTTGGTGCCCGGGTCGCCGAACGTCGCCGCCATGGTGCCGTAGACCGGCATCGTGTCGGCGTCGACATCGAACGCCTTGTGGTTGCGTTGCACCTGCTTCTTGACGTCGCGCAGTGCGTCCTTGGCGCCGCGGCGATCAAACTTGTTGATCGCAACGATGTCGGCGTAGTCGAGCATGTCGATCTTCTCGAGCTGGCTTTGCGCGCCGAACTCGGGAGTCATGACGTAGAGCGACGTGTCCGCGTGCTCGATGATCTCGGTGTCGCTCTGGCCGATGCCGCTGCTCTCGAGCAGGATCAGGTCGAAGCCGGACAGCTTGAGCACATCGAGTGCATCCTGCACTGACTGCGACAACGCCACGTTGGCGCGGCGCGTAGCCATCGAACGCACAAAAATGCGTTCGTTGGACGCCGTGTTCATCCGGATGCGGTCACCGAGCAACGCGCCACCGGTCTTGCGACGCGTCGGGTCGACACACAATACGGCGATGCGCAGCTCCGCGAAGTCGATGGTGAAGCGGCGCAGCAGTTCGTCGATCAGCGAGCTCTTGCCGGCGCCGCCGGTGCCGGTGATGCCGAGCACGGGTGGGGCAGACTGCAGTGCCGCCGAACGCTTGCGCAGTTCTTCGCGGTGACGCTCTGGGAACGACTCGACCAACGTGATCGCGCGGGCGACGTCGCGCAGGTCTTGGGCTGGCAGGGCTGGCAGGGCGTCGGGCTCGTTGGCGACCGGGAAGTCGCAGCGCCGCAGCATGTCGTCGATCATGCCCTGCAGGCCCATCGAACGGCCGTCGTCGGGCGAGTAGACGCGCGCGATGCCGTAGTCGTGCAGTGCCTGGATCTCTTCGGGCAGGATGACGCCGCCGCCACCGCCAAACAGGCGCACATGCGACGCGCCCCGTTTGGCCAACATGTCATACATGTAGCGGAAGAACTCGTTGTGCCCGCCCTGGTAGGACGTGATCGCGATGCCCTGGGCGTCTTCTTCGATCGCTGCGTCGACGATCTCCTGAACCGACCGGTTGTGGCCGAGGTGGATGACCTCAGCTCCGGATGCTTGCGCGATCCGCCGGAAGATGTGGATCGACGCATCGTGGCCATCAAACAAGCTCGTCGCGGTGACGAGGCGGATCTTGTTCTTGGCTAGGAACGGAACGTCTGCGCTTGCCGACGAGTCGGCGCAGGAGTCGGAAGCAGCGGATGCCGTTGAGGTCACGGGGCGGTTCGTCAAAGAATTGGGGCCCTTACTCTACGGTATGCGGCTGGTTGAGGGCGCATCCAGTCCTGGGTTCGTCGGGCTTTGTCGCCAATCAGACGGCGCATTCAGCCGGAGATCGCGACGCCATAGGCGTGTCGGGCGGGCGGTGCGGGGGCTGGACCAGAGGCTGGGGCCGAGGGTCCAGCGGCCGAGGCGGTTGGGGCTGGGGCTGGGGCTGCGGCTGCGGCTGCGGCGGTGAGCGATTGGGCCGCGGCTGCCGATTACTCCAACTCCGCTGCCGCGTCTTCCGCCGACATCGGCGAGAAGTGCTGGGCCACGATCTTCCAGTCATCGCTGACACGAGCCAGGGAGAAGGTGCAGCGCCCGTGCTGTTCGTGCTCGCGGCCTTCAGGGTCTACCTGGGTCAATTTCCACGTGGCCACCGCGGTGCCGTATTGGTCCTCGAAGGTCTGGCAGTCCATGTCCTTCAGTTCCATCTTCAGCGTCTCGAGGTAGCGGAATTCTTGGTCGAGAACCTCCTCGTAGGCACCCCAGCCGCGGTCGCGCCGGCCAGAGGCATCAAGGTTGCTAAACCTCTTATCCGTCCAGAAGTGCGAGCGGAAGGTCTTGAGGTCTCGGCTATTGAATGCTTGCCGCATGCTGCGGAAGAAGTCATCCAGTTCCTTCAGGCTTTCTACGCTCATGAGTCGTGTTGGTAGGGGCGAGGAGGTAGCCGGATCTGCTGGGTTCGCTCGGAACCAGCTGGTTGCCCATTTACCCCTTTGCGCTCTGGCGGGTGTGCCCGCTCAGGGTTGGCCGCGTGGTGTGCTTCTTAGTATTTCGGTCGAGCGATGTGTCGGTAGAGGGCTTCCTTGGCCTTCTCGTAGACGACCTTGCCGTTGACCACTGCCGTGATCACGAAGGTGCTATAGTGCAGCGGATCGCCATCTAGAATCAAGATGTCGGCGTCCTTGCCGGCTTCGATCGAGCCGACCCGGTCGCCGACGCCCATGATGTTGGCCGCGTCTAACGTAATGGCGCGTAGAGCCTTACGGTCATCGAGTCCGCCGCGGATGGCGTACGCAACATCGACATTTGGGGTGTTCAGGTCTTGGCCAAGAATGCCATTCGTGCCGACTCCACCGCCGCCGAATCGACCATCCGGGCAGGTCACCGCGACCGGCACGCCAGCCTTGGCCAGGATTGCTGCCGTGGCGATGTTGCTCCCGGTGCGCTCAGGGTCTTTCGGATCCGGAGCCTGGCGGGTGCGCGGGCTGATGATGACACTCGAGCCGGTCGCCGCGATTTCGTCGGGGATCAACCAGGCATTCATCGGCTTCTCGATCACGGCACCCTTGCCGAACAGCTCGGCGATCTCGCAGGCTTCGCGAATCGACGCGACATCCGAGTTCGAGCCGCCGCCGCCCATCATGCCGCGGAACGGGTTGAAGCCGCCGCCGCCGAACGAGATCCACAGGCGCGCCTTGTCCTGGAGCACGCTGATGATCTGGTCGGAGCCGCTGGGCTTCTTCGGCGCCTTGGCCTTCGGGTCCTTGGCCTTGGCCGCCGGATAGGCTTCGGTGGCCACCAGGTAGTCCTTCGCTGCCTTGATCGATGTTTCGAGCTTCTCGCGAGCCGAGCGATCGAGTGGCACCGAAATGCCAACCACGCTGTTCTCGCTGAGCACCATGCCTTCGACGTCCCCGTAGGCGAGCTTGATGACGGCGTTGCTGCCACCGATTCGACCGCGCGACGACGTCGAACCCGCGAGGAACGACGTGATGCCGGCAGCCAGGCCTTGCTTGATGTCGAACGCGAACGGGTTGACGGTGTCCTTGAATGGGGCGCTGAAGCCAGCGCCCATGCCCGCACCCTTCACGATCACGAAGCCCGGGCTGACGGTCTTGCCCTTCGCGTCGATGATCGTCGTGCCCTCGGGCAGCTCCAGGTTGTGGCCAACCTTGTCGATCTTATCGTCGGCGATCAGCACCGTTGCGCCGGTCAGGCGTTGGCCGGTGCCGAGGTAGACGTCGCCGCCAACGATGGCGGTGTACTTCTTGGGCTCCTTCTTCTTCTCTTCTTGCTTGGGCTCGGGGGCTGCCGTTGGCGTCGGTGTGGCGCGAGTCGGGCGACCGCGGCGACGGCCTTGACCGGGCAGGTCGAGCGCAGTGAGAAGAGCCAGTGAGAGGACGAACAGGGTTGGAGTTCGCATGGAATGGATTGGGTTGTGCGGTTGGGGTGCTTGGGGATCAGCGGGAGAGCGCGACTACTTCTTGCTCTCCACGCGGCTGCCACGCAGCCAAACCTGTTCGAGCTTGCCGACTGGCGACAGCGGGTCGCCCGAGAACAGCAGCAGGTCGGCGTCCTTGCCGACTTCGATCGTGCCAGTGCGCTTGTCGATGCCGAGCGCCTTGGCGGGGACTTGGGTGACGGCCTTGATCGCGACGTCGGCCGGCAGGCCCGAGCGCACCAGTTCCATCAGGCTGAAGAAGATGTTGCGCACCGCGGCCGGCGACTCGCCGATGGCGAAGCCGATTTCGATACCGGCATCGTGCAGCTTCTTGGCGGGGTGGGTCAGGTGTTGGGTGCGCGGCAACGTGCTCAAGGACGGCGGCAGCAGCACCGAGCATTCCCACTTCTTCAAGTGCTCGGTGACCATGTCGATGGTGCCCGAGTTGCTGTCGTGACGCAGCACGGCAACCATGCGTGGGAACTTGACGTCATCGTCGACGGCGGTGCGCCAGTGCAGCAAGTCGGCGGCCGAAGCGATTTGCAGGATCGCACGACGCTTGCCTTGCAGCAGGTCGGCGAGCACTTCAACGTTCGGATCCTTCGGCTTCTTGGGCGGAGTTTTCTTCGGCGGCGTTGCCGGCTTCTTCGGATCCTGCTTCTTCTCGCTTTCCTTCGGGGCGGGCTTTGGCGTCGGCTTCGGAGCTGGCTTCGGCGGCTCCTTGCCGTCCTTGGGCTTCTCCGCCGGCTTGCCAGTGGGCTTCACTTCTGCCGGCTTGCCAGCAGGCTTTGCTTCGGGCTTCTTCGCGGGCTCCTTCGGTGCCGGCGGCATCTCGCGTTCTTCGACGGCCTTCTTGGCCTTCTCGAACATATCCTTCAGCACCTTCTTGCCACCGGCGCTGCGCTGCATGCCGATCTGCACGAACGCTTCGTCGTTGAGCGACAGTTCGTCGCGGCTCTTGCCGGCGGGGTTGAGCACCGCGCCGAGGCCCGGGAAGCCGCTGCCTTGTGGCGTTAGCGCGAGCGACGTAACGCCGACCTCAAGCAGTTGGCCGAAGATCGGCTGCCGCGCATACATGCCGTCGATGACCTTGGTCGCCGCCTTGCTGCTGGTGCTGCCACTGCTGCCCCTTGAGGTCGGGCGGAAGCGGCGCCCGCGACCACCACGTTGCGGCGTGTTGCTGCGAACCGTCGGCGGACGCAGTCCGGCGGCGGACCAGGCACTGACCAAGCCAGGCATGATCGTCTTGCCAGTCGCGTCCACGACCTTGGCGCCGGCAGGAACGACCACGTCCTTGCCGACGGCTTCGATCTTGCCGTTCTTGATGACCAGCGTGCCGTTTTCAATCGTCTCGCCACTGACGGTATGGATGCGCGCATTGGTGAACGCGGTAGGGCGTGCACTTTGTGCGGTGGCGGTGGTCGTGGCGCAGGTCAGTGCTGCCAGGGCCGAGAGAATCAAAAGTGTGTTCGTATTGCGCATGCTCATCGCACGTCTCCGAGTCGGTGAATCAATTGACCTTCGATGTAGACCTTCGAAGGTGGCACGCGCGGATCGAGTGGATCGCCCGCGGTGACCAAAAAGTCGGCGTCCTTGCCGACGGTGAGCGAGCCGACGCGGTCTTCGAGACCGATCTGGCGCGCTGGAACTATGGTGAGCGCTGCGAGTGCAGCCTCATAGGGAAGGCCGAGCCGGACCGCCATCGCCGCTTGGATCTGCAGCTCTTCGGCTGGGATCACCGGTGCGTCGGTGTTGATCGACATGTTGGTGCAACCTGCATCCCAGAACGCCTGGCACATGCCCATCATCTCGCCGTAGCGGCCGAACTGATACATGCGCGGCCCCAGGTTGAGCGGCGTCTTCTTCTTGGCCAACGGCTCCGCGGCGATCCAGCCGTCGAACGATCCATGCGACAGGATCATGCGCACGGCATAGCGCTCTTGGAACATACGCGCCGTCGCCAGACAGTCGCGCAGGCCAGCAGTGTGGATGATCACCGGCACTTCGTGGTCGAACACTTTGCGGAGCTGTTCGAGTGCCGGTTGCAGTTTGGGTTTGGGACCGTTGCCAGCTGCGTGCTCGCGCCACGCCTTGGCGTAGTCGCGGCCTAGGTCTAGTCGCTCGATCAGCAGGGCACTGCTGCCCATGCGGGTTTCGCCAAGGTCGCCCGAACGACGTTCCGGGTTGAACCCCTGCGCGACCTTCATCGCACCGAGTTCTTTGATGATCATTGCCTCGAGCGTGCCACCGCCGCGCATCTTGAGCAGCGCGCCGAATCCCGAGATGTAGGTGCCGCTGCCGGGGATGAACAGGGTCGTGGTGACCCCGCCGGCTGCGCATCGTTGGATGTCGCGTGCGGACGGCTTGACGACGTCGAACGTGCGCATCTGCGCGTTCAACGGCATCGTCATGTCATTGATGTCGTTGCCACCGCCACTGCTGACGTGGTGGTGCAAGTCGACGAATCCGGGCGACAGCCAGTTGTCGCCGTGGTCGACGACGGTTGCTCCCGGTGGGATCGCCGTCGTCTGGCGCGGGCCGACCGCGAGGATGCGGCCCGCTTGTTCGATCAATACCGCGCCGTCGATCGGGGCGCGGTCTGCTGGCAGAAGGCGGCGGGCGAGGTGCGCCGTGATCGGCGCGGCCTCATGATTTTCGATACCAGGCTTGTTGGTGCCCGCTGTGTTCCTCACTACCTGTGCGTGCACGGACGCGCTGGCAGCAGCCAGCGCGCATATGGTCAGCAAGGTTGGGATCGTAAGTCGCACGTGAGGAAGGCTTCGTCGAGCGGCGGACGTTTGGCTGAAGCGGGGCGCCGTTACCACATAGGGCGGTTCGGATCGCGCGTGTAGCAGATCTTGCCGTTGACGACGAGTTTGCGAACGTGCGAGCGCGGATCGACTGGGTCGCCGTTCCAGATGCCGAGGTCGGCGTCCTTGCCAACTTCGAGCGAACCGACGCGGTGGTCGATGCCGACGAAGCGGGCGGCGTTGATCGTCAGGGCACGCAGGGCCCATTCGTGCGGCAGGCCGAGGCGAACCCCCATTGCGGCTTGTAGCGTCAACTGCTCTTGGGCGACCACCGGCGAGTCGGTGTTGACGCCGATGCCGTCACGGCCGATGCCGTAGACGGGTTCGTCCCAGCCGAGGTTGCCGCCGTTGGCGTAGTTGGCGAGCACACCTTGGAACGAACCATCCTTGCGATCGAAGTGGTAAGCACGTGGGCCACCGGCGACCGGCAAGCCTGCGGCGAGCAGGTCTTCACTGAGTCGGTACCCATCGAAGGTGCCGTGCACGATGACCGTCCAGAGGCCCAGCTCGAGGCGCAGCTCCTGCAGTGTCTGCAGCACAACTTGGTAGATCTGCGTGTGCACGCTGAGCGGATACTCGTGACGGAACAGGCCGCTGATCAGCTCAAGGGTTGGGGAATACTCGGGCTTCGGGCCGGTGCCTGCTTCGAACGCGAGCGTGTCTTCCCAATACTTCTTGCCGTCGAGCAGCGTCATGCGGATGCCTTCCGACATGCCCATCATGCCACTGCCGAGGTCGCCACTGCCGCGCTCCGGGTTGCCGGCTTGTGCAATCTTGAGGCTGCCTGGGAAGCGCACCAGCGCTTCTTCCGGCGACTTGCCGTAGGTCTTGGTCAGTGTGCCGAAACCACCAATGTTTGAGCCCGAGCCTGGGATGTAGAGCACGGTCGAGACACCGCCGGCGCGCGCCATCTTGATCTGATCATGCTCCATGCTGATCAGGTCGAGGGTGCGGAACTCCGCGTTGGTCGGGTGCACCGTGTCGTTGAGGTCGAAGCTCGGGCTCGCGATGTGGCAGTGCAGTTCGACGATGCCGGGGATGATCGTTGAGTCGCCGCAGTCGATGCGCTCGTAACCGGATGGCACCGAGATCTCGGATGCCTTGCCGATCGCCTCGATCTTGCCGTTCCTGGTGATGACCACGCCATCGAAGATCGGCGCCGAACTGATCGGAAGGATCTTTTGCGCGAAGAACGCATAGCCGGGACTCGGCAAACCGCGCGGTCCCCACTTGGCGACCACGTGGCTGGCTTCGTCCTTCGGGCGACGCGGGTTCCACATCTTGAACGCGGGTGCAGGCGGGCGTTCGGGCTTCTGTTCTGGCTTGCTTGAATCTGGCTTGGCTGGATCTTGCTTGGCAGCAGGAGCCGTCAGCTTCGCGACCTTCTTCTCCTGCGCTGTTACCAGCACAGGCAGCAACAACGACACGGAGAGGACCAGGGCGGTCTGTGGGAACGACATCATTGCACTTCCTCGCGGTTGTCGACGACGACACGGCCATTGCAGACAACCAGCAATACGCGGCTCTGCGGTTCAAACGGGTTGCCAGAGAACACGACCAGGTCGGCGTCCTTGCCCTTCTCGAGCGAACCGATGCGGTCGTCGAGGTGGAACGCTTGGGCGGGCCACAGCGTCAGTGCCTGCAAAGCATCCTTGGGGCTCAAGCCGTAGCGCACCGCGTAGGCGGCGTGCAGCGGCAAGAACTGGGTGCCTTGGCAGTTGCCACTGCCGAACATGATCGGCATGCCGTAGTCGGCGAACGTTGCCGCGACGTTGACCAGTTCGCCGTCATCTTCGACGACGACTTCGGGACCAACGACGATCGGCGGCTTGTTGCCTCCGAGCAGCGACTGGTCGTCGAGCAGGTCATCACAGTCGGCGAGCACGTAGGAGATCTTCTCCTTCTCCAGCAACTCGACGACGTCCTGGATCGCCGGGGCGCGGCTGGCGCGCACCACCAGGCTGGCCTTGCCCGCCAGCACTGCACGCATCGGCTCAAGGTTCTGGTCGAGCTTGGGAGCCTTCGGCTTGCCCTCTTCGCCTTCCTTCTTCTTGGTGCGCGAGGTGCGACGCTTCGGAGCTTCGCCCGGCTTCTTGCTGGTGCGTGTGCCGGTGACGTCCTGCGAACCCATCGGGCCGAGGTTGAGCTTGCCGGTCATGGTGTCGCCCGAGACGGTCGCTTCGAGCGATGCCTCGCCACCCATGCCGCTGAACTCGATCTTGAGCACGCTATCCTTGAACGTGCCGGAGATCTCTTGCGGCGCAGGGCCGCCCCCGCGGCCGTTCATACCGATCGCGATCGTGCCGGTGACCTTGTCGCCCTTCAGCGTCAGGTCGAGCTTGATCTGCAACTTGAAGCGCTCTTGGATCGTGATCTCCGCTTCCCACGTGCCGGTCAACGGATCGACCTTGGGTTTATCGTCTTCCTTGGCTTCGGGCTCGGGCTTCGGTGCAGCCTTCGCCGGGGCAGCGGTCTTGCCGTTCTGCCACTCGTCGAGAGCCTTCTCATACTTGGCCCACGAATCGACATACTTGCGGCCGCGCGCGATCTGATCGGCAAGCGGCTTGATGGCATTGGGGCCGAACGCGTTGTGCACCATGCGCTGGCCAGCGATGGCCCGCAGCACGAGACCGTCACGGTCTGCGGCGCCGGTCTTGATCGCGGTGAGGCGACCTGACGTCAGGCCACCGTCCTTGCCGGCGACGAGCAGCGACGTGATGCCTTCGCGCAGAGCCGGTTCGAACATCGGGTCGTCCGCTTGGATGATCTCGTCGAGGCGTTGGCCCGGGTTGCCACCAGGCACGCCGGTTCCTTCGCCCGCGAGGCCGAGGTGCGAGAACACATCGACGAAGCCCGGTGTCGCTACACCTTCGGCGAGGTCGAGGACCTCGGCGCCGTAGGGGATCGTCAGGTCTTCACCAACCGCCTTGATGCGGCCGTTCTGCATCAGGATGACCCCGTTGCGAAGCACGCGGCCGGTGCCATCGAGCACGCGGTGGGTGCGGATTGCGAGCACCTGACTGTCGGTCTTGCGCGCGAAGCGACGCGTGCCATCGATCCAGGTCGACTCGACCATCGAACCGATTGCCAGCGGCTCGCCACTGAGCACGACGAAGTCGGCGTCCTTACCGGCTTCGAGCGAGCCAACACGATCGTCGACGCCGAGGATGCGTGCGGCGTCGATGCCGACGGCGCGCATCGCCGTCTCCGGCGACAGGCCGTGACGAACCGCGATCGCAACCGACATCAGGTAGTCGCGCAGTGGCACGCCAGCTGCGGGGCTGAGGCCGACGACGACGCCGGCAGCAGCGGCCTTCGCCGGAGCATCGAGGTGCAGCTTGTTGACGGTCGCGAGGCGGTCTTCGCCGCCGGGTGCCGATTTGCCGAAAATGGCTGGCACGCGGAACGTCGCCATGACCTTTTGCTCGGCGGCCATCTTCGCGATCGCAGCGAGCTCGCGAGGATCCTCGAGCACCATCTGGATGCCGAGTTCCTTCTGCAGCTGCAGGGCGCGACGGATGTCGTGCGCCGACGTGGCGCCAGCGCGCATCGGCAGCGTGCCGCCGATGACGGCACGCAGGGCCTTCTCGTCGTATTGGTGCTCGACCGGGCCAACACCACCGGGGCCGGTGTTCTTGTCGGTTGCGGCGGCGAAGATCGCGCGCAGTTCGGCGAGCATGCTGATGCGGGACGTCGGCGTTTGGATGCGCGCCGGCACCAGCGGCTGCTCGTCGGTCGGGTGCGCGTTTGGTTCGAACACGCGCGGGGCGCGCAGGGCGCCTTCGCCGAAGTTGACGCGCAAGCTGGCTTCTTCGCTCAGCACGCGCGCGACGATGTCGGTGCCGGCGAGCTTGACGACCGCGCCTTGTCCGGAGACCAGGCGTTGCCGGCCGGGTGACAGGTAGCTCGACGTGATGCCGCCTTCGAGGGCGCGGCGCCACGAACGCTCGAAGTCAAACGCATCGATCGCGAACGCGTCGGGCGTGACTTGGTATTCGCTGTCGGATGCCTGGGCCAGGTCGCCATCGACGGCGACGATGCCGGGCATGACGACCTTGCTGCTGGCGTCGACCACGGGCAGATCGGCCGCCGGAGCAGCCGCGCCGACGCGCTCGATCTTGCCATCGCGAACGATCAGCCAGACGTTGTGCTGGGGGGCGGATCCGTCACCAACGAGCAGTGTGCCGCAGCGCACTGCAAACGTGTTGGCAGGCACGCTCTGCGGTTTGGTCTGTTGCTGGGCTGTGACCGATGTCGCTGCAAGCGCAGCCGCACCGAACACCGCCAGCAAGCGGGAACGAGTGAACAACATTACTGACCCTCGCCCTTCTTGCTGTTGTCCGAGGCCTTCGGTGCCTGTGGTTCGGCGGCCTTCTCGGCGGCTTCGAACAGGTACTTCAAGCGCGGGTCTTTGCTGCGCTCGTAGACGACTTCGCCTTCGAGCACGACGGTGTCGACCCAGCTCGTGGCTGACGTCGGATCGCCGCTGAGGATCTGGATGTTGCCGAGCTTGCCAACGGCGAGCGATCCGACTTGATCGTCGAGGCCGAGCATTTTGGCTGGCACCATGGTCAGTGCTTCGAGCGCTTGTTGCTTGCTCAGGCCGTTGCGCATGCATGTGCCGATCTGCCACCACGGGTAGCTGGTCGGACCGCCGGCGCCGAGCGACAACGCAAACGGAACACCGGCGTCGGCGAGCATGCGGGCCGAGCAGTGCTGCTCTTCCTTGCGCGTCTCCGGGTCGGTCTCGAAGTATTCGATGGTCGAGTCGAGCACGACCGGCTGCTTCAGCTTGGCGAGCAGCGGCATGGCCTCGTCGAGGTTGGCGCCGAGCACCATGTTGAGGTCGAGGTCCTTCGACATGCGCAGGGCTTCATCGAGTTCGGCGAAGCTCGGCACGTAGAGCCAACCCTTCATCTTTTTCTCGATCAGCTCGACGGCGGCCTTCTGCTTGCGATCGATCTCCTTCTCCCACTTCTTGTCAGCGGGGATCGCACCAGCGGCTTGCTCCTTCTCGAACTCGGCCTTCTCGCGCTCGTAGTCGGCGAGGTATTCGCGAACGGCGGCAATCGCGCGACGCATCTCGCGGATCTTCTGCAGGCGGCTGCCGTTGCCGGTCAGCAGCGACAGCTTCATGCCGGTGTTGTCGGCGACGGTCATGTCTTCGACCGTGCGGCCGAACGGGCGGACCACCATGCCGGATCCGGCCATCAGCGTGTTGTTGCCGGGCAGCACGTGGATTGTGCCGACTCCGTTGCGCAACATCTCTTCGAAGTAGCTCGACGCCGGATCGATTGCATCGGCGACTGACAGCCACGGCACGTTCTGCATGCTTTCATTCGCGCCGCGCATGCCACCGTTGGAGTGCGCGAGCACGTAGGTCGGCATGACGACCTTGTCGCTGGCATCTATGACCTTGGCCGACCACGGGATCGTCACGTCGGCAGCCTTGCCGATCGTTTGGATGCGACCGTTCTGCAGCAGGATGACGCCGTCTTCGATGCTTGGACCAGTAATCGTGTGGATGGTCTTCGCCTTGATGGCGACGAGATCCTGACTGAGGGCGGGGGCGGCGATCGTCGTGCACGCGATCGCGATTCGCAGTAGAGAGTGGTTCATCGGGGTTGCGACACGGACTGGCCGTTAATGAGGACGGACTCGGCGACGGCGGCCGGGTCGAGGGGGTGTTGGGACCAAATGACGAAGTCGGCGTCCTTGCCGGGGGCAAGGCTGCCGATGCGATCGCTGAGACCGAGCAGCTTGGCTGGTTCGATCGTGACCGCGTCGAGTGCTTGTTGTGGGCCTAGGCCATTGCGAACCGCGAACATCGCTTCGTTGATCAATGGCAACGCGGCGGGATTGGTGCCGGTCGTGATCACAAACGTGATGCCCTTTGCGGCGAGCACGGCAACGGTGCCAGCGCGAGGTGCGGCACCATCGCGGCCGGCACTGCCGCCGACGCCTTCGGCGCTCGGCGAACCGAGCATGACGACGGCCTTCTTGCCGGCGAGTTCGTCGGCGACCATGTAGGCGTCCTGCGCTTCATCGATGACCGTCTGGTAGCCAAACTCGTCGGCGATGCGTAGAGCGGTGCGAAGGTCTTGCTCCGAACGCGCCGTGGTGACCGCGGTGACTTTGCCTTGTAGGACCTCCATCAGCACTTGCGTGCCGGGGCTCGCCGGCGCGTCGCCGGGAGCACCTTGGGTCTTGGTCATCGCTTCCTTGGCGTCGTAGAACGCACGGCGCACTTCCCAGATGACCCCCATGCGGGTCGTCGGGCGGCGGTAGTACATCGAGTTGACGCGACCACCGCGGATCGCGCGGTTGCCCGACGAAGGTTCGGAGCCCATCACGATGCGCATGCTGGCATCTTCCTTGATGACCATCGCCTTCGGGTCGGTGCCGTGCGTCTTGAGCACGCAGCCGAGTCCGCCGATCACGTTGCGCGTGCCGGGCATGACGTGCACCGTGGTGACGCCAGCGTTGCGCGCCCGGGCGAAGCGCGGGTCCTCAGGGTCAATGCTGTCGAGCACGCGCAGGTTCGGCGTGACTTCGTCGCTTTGCTCGTTGAGATCCTGCGTGTTGTTGCCACTTTGGAACGACGCGTCGATCAAGCCCGGCGTGATCGTCTTGCCCTTGCAGTCGACGACGCTGGCGCCGTCGGGCAGCTTGAGGTCGGCACCGCCGAGCGCGATCACCTTGCCGCCCGAAACGACCATCGTCGCGTTGGACATGGCGGGCTTGCCGCCGGGCAGGATGGTTGCGTTGGTGTAGGCCGTGACTCCATCTTGCGCGGCCGCGAGCGCGCCGAGCGCCAGGGTCAGCGTTGCCGTTCGCAACAGCGCTGCAGTTCGTAGTAGGGGAGTCATTAGCGGCCTCCGGAGATGTTGGTTTGGGGTTTGCTGTTTGGTCCAGTTCTGTGCGCCAGTTTGCTGTGCGCCAGCGTGCCGTGCGCCAGCTTGCCGTCGATCCAGGTCGCGACGTGGCGCGCGCCGAGATCGAGCAGGTCGCCTTCGAACACGACGAAGTCCGCGCCGCAGCCACTGCGCAGCGCGCCAATGTTGGCTTGTTGGCCGAGTATCGTGGCGGGCGTTCGGGTCAGCGCGGCGTTGGCCGTGCTGCGATCGAGGCCATGGCGAACCGCGAGTGCCGCCGACAGGCGAAGTTGATCCGGGCGACCAGCGAAGCAGAACGCGATGCCGGCCTTGGTCAACTTGGCAGGCAGTTCGAGTTCTGCAAGTCGCATGCTCGGGTTGAGGGTGTTGAGGACAACGCCGGCGCCTCGAGTCGCGAGCTTCTGCAGCACGCGATCCGATTCGCTGCCACCGAGGATGATCGGCGCGAAGTTGAAGCTCGCACCGATCTCGAGGACGGCGTTGAGTTCGGCAAAGGTGTCGGCGTAGAAGAACGCCGGGCGTTGGCCGGACATCACCTGGCGCAGCACGGCGAGGTCGGGTCCAATCTTGATGCCATCGCGCGCTTCGGTGAACGATTCGCGCAGCATCTGGTGCGCACCCATAAGTGAGGTCGGTTGCCGTTCTTGGTTGCGCGCCGTGCGCGACACCGAGAAGCCAACGAACACTTCGGCAGCGAGCAGGCGGCCCCGGTCCTTGCCAGGCTTGCCTACGGCACCGATGCCGCCCGCGACATTGCGAGCCGACGGTGTCAGGCCGAACGCCGTGACGCCTGCCGGTGCCAGTTGCTCAAGCTGCTCGAGCCACGGGTCAAAGGCTTCGGCAGTGCGCAGATCCGGCGTGAACGCGATCGCACCTTCGCCGAGGTCGACGTCGCGGCCGAGCGTGGTTGCCGCGAGCACGAAGCCGGGGGAGATCGTTGCCGTGCCGTAGTCGACGACGCGCGCGGCACGGCGTGCCTCGGGCGGAATGTCGGCGCCGACAAACGCGATCTTGCCGTTGCGAATCAGCAGCGCGCTGTCGGCTAGCGTCGTGCTCTTGGTTTCTCCGGCGCCAAACGCGACAACGATCTTGCTCGCTTGCACGAGCACGTCCTGCGCCGCAATCGGTGCGGTGCACAAGGCGGTAAGTAGCAATGCGCCGGTGGTCCGGCGCTGATTAAGAATCTGCATCAGTGGTCTCCTACTTCGCCTCGTATTCAGTGCGGCCCTTCGAGATGACCAACAGCACGCGGCTGTCGGACGCGAACAACGGGCCATTGGTCACGATCACGTCGGCAAACTTGTTGCGAGTGAGCGAGCCAGTGTCTTTGGCAATGCCGAGGATCTCGGCCGGCGTCAGCGTGATCGCACGCAGCGCCGCGTCTTCGGGCAGTCCGCGGCCGACGGCAGCCGCCGCCATCATGGGCAGCATCGCACTCAGTCGGGCCGTGCCACCAGCGATCGCGAACGGCACGCCAGCAGCGTTGAGCTTGCTCGGCAACGCGGTCGGATCAAACTTCGCGTAGGCGTTGCGGGTGTCGCCAGGCGCGCCAAGGCTGAACGGCAGCACGTCGGTCAATACGACTGTTGCGCCAGCTTCGGCGATGTCTTTGGCGACGCGGTCGGCACCGTAAGCCTGCTCCAGAACAACGAGCGGGATCTCCTTTTCGCGTTGCAGGTTCAAGGCGGCGCGCAGTTCGTCGACGCGGTGCGCTTCGATGCGCAGCGGCAGGTCGCCGTCGAGCACCTTGTTGAGAGCTTCCTTCTGCAGGTCTTCGCGCGGCTTCTTCGGATAGGTCGGGCGCTTGGGGCCGGTGTCCTTGCTCGCGGCTGCAGCCGGCTTGGCGCCGGGCTTGGCGGCCGCGCTCGGCTTGCCTTGCGGGCTGGTGCGGCCGGGGCGGCCTTGCGGGCCTTGCACGTCGGCGGCAGCTGCCGGCTTGCCAGTAAGGGCCATCATCGTTGCGAGCAATTGCTCGAACGCTTCGGCGCTCAACGCTTCGGCGCTCAACTCTTCTGGAACCAACTCTTCGGGCTCGCCACCCTTCGGCGGTTCCCTGCGCGGTGGACGACCTTCGCCGCGACGGCCGCGACGTCCTGCTGGACTACCAGTTGCCGGCTTCGCTTCGCCGGGCTTGGCTTCTTCCTTCTTGGCATCGCCCGCCTTGTCAGCGGGCTTCTTTGCGTCCTTCTTGTCCTTGCCGTTCTTTTTGGCGTGGTGCTCGAGGTACTTCTTGAAGTCCTCTTCGTACTTCTCGAGGTCCTTCTCATACTTCTCTTGGTCCTCGATGTACTTGTCGAGGCCATCGAACAGCTTGCTGACCGCCTCAAGTTGTGCCTGACGTTGCAGTGGGTGCGATGCCCCGTTGCCACCTGTCATGCGCAGTTGCATAGCGGCTTGTTCCTTGTCTTCCCACAGTTCGAAGCCGCCGCTGCGCGGGCGAACGATGGCGCCCTGCCCAGGCAGTTGCGAACCCGTGCGCACGTTGACGTAGGCGGTTGTGATGCCGTGCTCGACCAAGTGGTCGTCGCGCGAATCGGTCCACGTCAAGCCGTCGGCGATGACGCTGCCCCCGTTCAGACTGCGGTCGCGTCGCAGCGCGGCATCGGCGAAGACATCCGTCGAAGCATCGATCAGCCCCGGGTAGATGTGGCCGTCCGGGAACTTCAGGACCTTGGTGTTCGGTGGCAGTTGCAGGTCACCCTGCTGGCCGATCGCAAAGATCCGCTCGCCGCGAATGATGACGACGCCGTTCTTGATCGGCGGTCCGGACACGGGGTGCACGGTGCCAGCCTCAATGACGGTGAAGCCGGCACGCCGACCGCCGCCGCGCCGGGCCCCGCCACGTCGACGACGAGCAGGATCTTGGGCGGTCGGGTTCTGGGGAGTCGGGGACGTAGCCCGAGGTGTGGCCTGTTTCCCAGTGGCCTGTTCTCCAGTGGCCTGTTCTCCAGTGGCTGGTTCTCCACTGGCTGGGGGCGGGACCTGGGGCTGAAGGCCAGCTGAGAACGACATCCAGACCGTTAGCACGGCGGGAACGAATAGAGAGCGGAGGCTCTGCATGAGCGAATCGATTTGGACCGGCGCGAAGGGCAGAAGGGGGGAACCCTTCTACGGAACTGGACTGGGCGTCTGCCATCCTTTTCCGCGGTTCAAGAGTACCGGATGCGTCATGCTCGATATCGGTGTGGCGAATGCGACGTAAGCGGTTGTCTTGTAGGTATATGAGGCGAACGACGAGCGCGTGTGGAGCATCCGCGGTTGCCCGTCTGTGGTCAGGAAAATGCGGCGGGTGCCAATGCTTCGTGCCTCGGTGTTGGATGAGTTCCGGCTGGCGCACTGCGAGCACTGGCGAACTCGACGGCAAAGGCGTGGCAGGGCTGTGAGCGCACCAAGCGACTACTGTCCGCATCTGGTGTCCGGTCTCGTTCACCAACTGGCTAGCTCGCTGAAGCTGTCACTCGGACAGGTCATGGCGAAGCTTTTGAGAACGCAACTGAGTACGGCTGCACGCTGAGTCGCCGCGATCGCCGGGCTGGCAGCTTGGCGTGTGCAACATCACCAGCCACATATGCTTTCCCTTGGTTCGGTCCGTCTGTCGCGAATACACGTTATCAAGTCATCAACCCCCAACATGATGGCTGAGCGATCCGTGTCCGGTGGAATTGTTTTATGATCAATATTGTGAATACCTAATGCGAAAATCTAGTGATTCGACGACTCCCATTGCTGCGTTCTGTCTCTGTTTTGCGATGTACGCGCTGACTGGTTTCTTGCTGACAGCGTGTGCGTTGACGCCTGGCCCAATCGCCGGCGCCCTGTCCGAGTCGCGAGACCAGCGCTCGATCGCTGCCGTCGAGGCGTTTCGATCCGATCCGGACAATGCGGTCTTGGCGCTCGATGCCGCGCGATCCCTCTTCGTGTTGGTCGACGGGATTGTGCAGCAAGCGCTGCTCGACGAGCTTCGTGCCTTGCCATCGCCCGACGTCGATGAGCTGTTGGCTGCAGATCGTGTGTTGCCTGCGCAGGTCCGCGATCGCGTCGTGACGCTTGCGACGACGGGCGCTGAGGCTGCGCAGGCTGCCGTCACCGTGCTTGCAGATGCTCCTGGCTTGGGTGCCGGCCAGGCAGCCGCCTGCGTCGATGCACAACTGCACCTGGCACTGCATCTCAGTTTTCTCGCTTGGGCCAACGGCCCGGTTGCTTCGTTGATGTCAGGCCATGCCGGCCGCATCTCCAAGGCAATGGATGCGGCAATCGCGTTGGATCCGGAGTTTGACCATTGCGCGCCGTTACGCCTCAAAGGGCGATTCCTGGCGCGCGCCCCATGGCCAGTGGGCGATCAACTTGCCGCGCGCAAACTGTTGACGCGCGCCGCACAGTCGGCACCTACGCCGATCCATCACCTATTCTTGGGAGATTTGCTCTACGAATTGTCGGAGCGGGACATCGCCGTCCAGCAGTGGCAGTCGGTGCTTGCGGCGGAGCCTGACTCGGCCACTGCAGCAGTGGCTGCTCTGCATCGTGAGATGGCCCGCCTGCGGTTGCTTGCTGCGGATGGTTAGTGGGGTGTCAGCGAGGTCCCTTGACGACCACTGCGGCTACACGGCGCGCCGGGCAGATCGGTGAGCTCCCTGGGCTGGCGTTCGTTGTCAATACAACGCACCCAGCCAATAGTGTGTGATTGAGCGATTTGTGTGTGTCGTCGGTAGACCTAGTCACGCACTGGCTTCCAGGCGAGGTCGAGTCCGAGCGTGATGGTGTCGTGCGCGTCGAGTAGTCCGAACGCGGCGCGTCTTGGGGCGCCCAGGGCATCGGTCGCCAGCACCCCTTGTCCTTGCAGTCGCATCGCCCGGCCAGGTAGCTCACATCGCCACAGTTGGATGGGTTGTGCGATCACCCGGGAGTCGAATTGGATCCTGCCAAGCCAGCTAGTTTGGGTGATGCCAGGCAGGTCACTGCTCGCAAAGGCAACCATCTTGCCGTGGTAGACGAACTCGACTTTGCCGAGCGCTTCTAGCACCGCGGGGATGCTCGTTTCGCTGTCCGCACGTGGCAGGCTACGCAAGGAGGATAGGTCCAACCGCAAGGTCAATGATCCTTCGTCAGGCTTGGGGCCCAGCTGCAGGTCGCCGCGCAATTGCCCGCACTCGACGATGGCTTGTTGGTGCCCTTCTCTGACGTGGAAGCGCACAGAAGAGTTGTCGGCCCGCAACTCGAACCGGCGCAAGCGCGGCTTCGTCCGCATGCCGTGAACTGGTGGCAAGCTGATGCTGCGAGCTTCGGGTCGCTCGGTGGTCGTGGTTGTGGGCAGCGCCCGAGTTGCAAAGCACATGCTCGCCACGATTGCCGGCAACCAGATGCGCCAATGGCTACAGCACGACATCAGGTGGCCGCCTTGCGGAAGTCGCGCCAAAACGATGGCTGCCATAGTTGGCGCGGGTGGATTGTATCGCCGCTCAACGTAACCACGAGGTCGGCGATGGTCGGCCACTTGCGGATTGTGCCAAGGAAGCGCCGCACGACCCATGGGGACCGCAATCCTCGTTGCAGCGCCTTGGTGCCGCATAGACGCGCATTGAGCTCGCGGCTCCGGGTTTGGCGGTACTTCGCCATGGCCCTTGCTTCGTGCTCGGGCGCATCCAGCGCGGATCGGATCGCCGTGCCGAGTGCTTTGGCGCAGAACAGTGCGAAGTAGATTCCTTCACCCGTCATTGGATCGACGTAGCCGGCGGCATCACCGACCAATGCGGCGCCTGGCACCGTTGCCGTTGTGGTCGCAAACGCGAACGGGCCGGTGCCTCGCCACGGCCGGGTGCGGGTGGCGGTACGCAGCCTTTCTTGTAGGTGCGGTGCGATTGCCATATGGCTCGATGCAAACTCATCCCACGAACGCTCGCCACGTAGCTTGAGAGCTTGTTTGGGCAATACGAGATTCAGTGAGAATCGGCCGCCGTCCACGGTGGTTGCCGCGAAGAAGCCGCCGCGCAGCAGGTGCACTTCGGCCGTATCCATGGCCTCGACACCATCGAAGTGGGTGACCAATGCGAATTGCTGCAACCACTCGATCTGCCGTTGCACGCCGAGGTCCCGCGCAACCCGTGAATGCACTCCGTCGGCACCGATCACCCAGCGGGCGTGGCACGTTTTGCTCTCGCCGTCAGGTGTTGTCAGTGCTGCACCCAGGATGCGGCCATCGCTACTGCGAATGAGGTGCTGGAAGTTGTGTCGCAGCAGTGCCCGTGCGCCCTGTTGTTCGGCAGCTTGCAACAGCGCGTGATCGAAGACCTCGCGACGAATCGCGAAGCCGTTGGCTGGAGCCTGTGTCTTGGCCAGTTGCCGGAACTTGCCAGTGGCGATCGCTGAGCCGCCGTGAATACGCATGCCGGTGACGGAGTGCGAATCGAGGTTGGCAAGCAGCGAGGGCAATCCGAGTTCTGCCAGCAGCGGTTGGCACTGTGGGCTGAGAAACTCGCCGCACGGCTTGGCGCGCGGGAAGTCCTTCTTGTCGGCGATCACGACGGCGCACCCAGAGCTTGCCAATTGCCGCGCAAGAGCGCTGCCGGCGGGGCCGGCACCAATGATCAAGACATCCGTCTGCATGGTTTGCGGCGATTGCTTGTTCCTGGTGGCCACTAAGAGAATGCCTCTGTTTCGCTGGCCCCATCATGCGGCTGCCCATCATGCGGCTGCACGCGCGGCAGCAACAGGGTCGGCAACAATACCGTCGAGCCAAGCCAGGCGACGCCAATGGTGACCGTCGCCAGCAGTGCAAACTCCACGGTCGTTTCCAGTTGGCTGGTCGTTGCGACCAGGAAGCCCAGCATCAAGACCACGCTCGAGAGAGTCATGGCACGACCACAGCGATCGAGCGCGCGCTGCAGCGCGGCTGTCGGAGGCAGCGCGGCAAGGGCTGCGCGGTAGTGGTGCAGCAAGTGCAACGTGTTGTCGACGATCAGGCCGAGCATCGTGCAGCCGATCATGGCGGTTGCCACCGATACTGGTTTGCCGCTCCAGCCGAGACCGCCATAGAGCCAAAGCGACGGCAGTAGGTTCGGAATCATGGCGAGCAGGCTCAGGCGCAAGGAGCCGAGGCCGATCGCCATCGCTACAGTCAGCAGAACCAGGGAGATGCTGAGGCTACCCAGCAGGCCGTGCACAAGACGAACGGAGTCACGTGCAATCTGTGCCGATGGTCCCGCAACGACTACGTCAGGCAATCCCAGCACCTCGGCGGTGGTTTCGATGTTGTCGAACAGTGACTGCCGTTCGAAGCTCCCGCCTGGGGCGAGCAGCAAGGGCACCGCGAGATCCCCGGTAATGCCGCGTTGCACTGGGCCAGCAAGCCCTGCGATGCCAGGGTCCGTGCGGATCTGCGCGAGGAATGGTAGTAGGCGTGTGGGCTGCGCGGCAGCACTGGCCTTGGGGACGAGCAGGTGACAGACTTCGACCGCGCCGAGGCGTGCCGTCAACTCGTCGTGTTGTTGCCGCTCGCTGGCGGTCGCCGGGAGCACCCGCATCGGGTCGTTGTCGGTCGCAACGCGGGTCAGGCCAGCTGCTGCCAACGCGGTCATCGCGGCGAACACAGCGACGATTGGTAGCTGATGGCGGCGCAGCCCGCGCAGCCAGCTGCGGCCGAAGCTGCGCTTGCTGGGTGCTTGTAGTTCGGTGTTGGTCGCGGCAAGCCACGCAGGCAAAAGTGAGAACGCGAACAAGTGGGTCAGCGCGACGCCCATGGCGGCGCGCAGTCCGAAGTCGATGACCGCAGGCGTGTCGTTGATCGTTAGCGACCACAAGCCAAGCATGGTTGTCGTCGTGGCCCAGAATGCTGGCCGGCGGAGAGCCGCGCGCGCCCTAATACTCGCGTTGTCGGGGGTGTGGCCGGTGCTTCGCGCGCGCCGGAATGCTTCGACCAAGTGCACGCTCGCGGCAACCCCGATTGTCAACAGGACTGGGTCGAGTAGTGATGCAATCGGGTCGAGGCGGTGACCGAGCCACGCAACCAGGCCCCCGGTCCAGGCGATGGCTACAACTGCTGGCAGCAGCACCGCAATGGCCAGTCGAATGCGGCGATAGAACAGCCAGGCGGCTGCAAACAGCACTGTCAGCAGTAGCGGCACGATCGTGGTTCGTTCCCCCGCGACCTTCTCGGCGATGGTGCCTTCCATCAGCGGCAATCCCGTCGCGACCACGCGCAAGGAGGCGGGGGCCCTCTCGCGGGCGAGGGCGAGGATGCTTCGAGCGCTTTCGAAGGCATCGTCCGACGACAGGGAAACAGGTAACAAGACGATGCCTGGATCGTTGATCGCGGGCATCTCGCACGCCGAGACATCGGCGCGGCCGCGCAGTTCCTGTTGTAGATTGACGATCGTGATGCGATCGCTCGCTTCGACTTGCAGGTCGCCGCGCGCGAGGAACGAGACCAACACCACGGGGTCGTTCGAGACGATTCCGGCCAGTTGTTCGAGGCGGGCTGCTTCGACACTGTCCGGGATCTTCAGGGCCTGGTTGCTCGGGTCGACTTTTTGTTGCAGCAGGCCGACCAGCATGGCGACGGTGGCCAGGGCGAAGCAGGCCCAGCCGAGTCGTGACAAGTTTCGGTCAGCCATGGTGTCTGAGAGTTGGGCGCCTGCGCACGAGCATACGGAATGCCGATCAAGTGCCACGCAGTTCTGTTCTGAGTCTCTGGCAGCGGGCAGCAATCCGGAGATGTTGCCGAACTAGTTCATGCCGCGCCGCGCAAGGGCAGCATGTCTGCAGCCTCTTTGGCGATCAATAGACATAAGCGGCGGCACCTGGCGCGGCGCTTGCTCTAATGGGCTCATGACCGGCAAGTTGCTGCAAGTTATTGGCGTGATCGCCGTGCTCGGGCTCGTGGCGGGTTCGATCGCTGGGTTCGGTATCTTGAAGGATCGAATCCGGGTTGTCATCGAAGCAGATGACACCGACCTGGGCCCCGACCCGACGGCGTTGCTGCGCGATGATGTGCAGGTTTTGGCCGGCAACCTCACGGGGTTGCAGCAGGCGGTCGCGAGCAATTTCGAGCAGTTGGCGAACGGGCTTGAGAGTGGCGCGGAGGCGCGGCATGTCGACGTCAAGGAATTGCAACGCAGCGTCAGTCAGCTTCGTGGGCAGTTGCGGCAGTCGGATTCGGTGTTGGCGCAACTACAAGCGAAAGTGGATGCGTTGCAAGCCATGCAAGCACAGGTCGTCCGTGCGGTGCCGGTTGCCCCCGAGCAGGAGCAGTCTGGCAACAACGTCGAAGCGCCGGTTCTCGAGGTTCCGGTTGCGTCAGTAGCGGAACCAGTAGCGGAACCGGTGGCGGAACCGGTGGTCGAACCAGTGATCGCGCCGGCTGCGGCGAAGCCGAAGCGTGGCTTCCTGTCGTTCTCCGTGCCATCGACTCGGCTCGCATTCGATCAGCCACAGGAATACCAGTTGCTACCCAAGCTGTGTCGCGTTGGGTTTGATGCCAAGAGCACCTTGCATGACTTCACCGGCGTGACTTCAGCAGTCACCGGTAGATTCCGGGCGGATTTCGATGATGGCGACGGCTTGTGCCAAGGCGAAGTGATTGCGTCAGCCGGCACGCTCAAGACTGGCGTCGAGGATCGCGACACCAACATGTGGGAGCATCTCGATAGCAAGAACCACCCGCAGATCCGGTTCGCCATCGAGCGCTTCCAAGCGGCGGCAAACGGAGTTGACGTAGCCAAACGCACTGCGACTGGCGAAGTCGTTGGCAAGATGACGATCCGCGGCAAGACGCTGGTGCTGCGTGTGCCCGTCAAGATCGAAGTGGATCCGCAGCAACGCGTCGTGATCAAGGGCCAGGCAAAACTGAAGTTGAGTGACTATGGAGTGCCTGTTCCGAGCCAGCTTGGCGTCATCAACATGGAAGACGAAGTGGTGGTCTGGTTGGCGCTGCGTGCCCGGGCGCAAGCGGAGGCTGTCAAGTGATGGTCGCGGGCGCGTTTCGCTGGCTGGCTCTTCGCGGTTCGGCGTCGCTGTTGCTGTTGTGCTCGGCTGGCTGCATCGCGTCCAATGTAGTAGCGCCCGACGAGCGCATGGTGGTCGAGCCACTTGCGGAGCGAGTCTTCGAGCCCGCCCCGACACGGCAGCTCGAAGGCCTGTTCGAATCGTGTGACATCCAAGGCGACGCCGCAGTTTCGTTGCGAAAGATCTACTATCTGTTTTCGCCTGACGGCACCTACACGGCAGCGGCACTCGCGGAAGTTGCCGGCAAGTTCTCGTTTCAGACACTCGACGGCATCTGGCAGAACGACGCGGCTGGGCTGGTGCTCGACGGTGGCGATCCGGTCGTTTTGGAGCAGTCCGGTGACTTCCTGCGGCTCGTGGCGCCGGGCGGCTTGGTCGTTCTTGTGCGCAAGGAGTTGCTGTGAGCGTCGCAGCGGCGGATGCCCTGTTTGATCGCGACGGTTGGTGGGATCCAGCCTGTCGCGAGTTCGAATCCTTGCGGCGTGTCAGTGCGTTCCGGCTGCAGCTGATCGAGCAGTGGTTGGGCGATTCCTGGGATGGCCGCGTAGTTGTGGACCTCGGGTGTGGCGGTGGACTGTTGGCAGTGCCTCTGGCGCGTAGCGGCGCGCAAGTGCTTGGTCTCGACATTGCCTCAAAGGCGCTGCGTTCTGCTCAGGTCGCTGCGAATCGGGAACCGACGTCGGCGCACTTCCTCGCTGTCATTGCGAAGATGCAGGCGAGCCCGGTGCGCGATCAACAAGTCGACGTGGTCCTGCTGGCGGACGTGCTTGAACACGTGGAAGATCCCCGCGCCGCCATCGCGGAAGCAGCTCGCATGCTGCGCCCGGGCGGCCACTTGTTCGTCAATACCATCGATCGCAGCATGCGATCGCGCCTGTTGGCGATCTGGCTCGGGGAAGGGCTCGGCTTCATTCCCAAGGGCACGCACGAGTGGCGCATGTTCATCCGGCCGGCAGAACTCAAGGCCATGGCGCTGGCCGCAGGCTTGCAGCAGGTGCAGTTGACTGGTGAATCCCCCAAATTGCTCGCAACCGTGCGGCAGCGGGCTGTTGTGTTGCGCGAGACTCGCAGCACGGCTGTTGGCTATGCGGCACTGTTCACCAAAGACCCGTCGTGAGCAGGCTCAACCAGGGCTGGTGCGCACTCCGCTGCGCTGTAGATACTGCTGTTGTTGCTGGCGCAGTTGTGCATGGAGCGTTTGCTGGCATGGGAGCACATGGTGCATGATTGACCCACTTCTGAACGAAGCTCGCTGGCGGCGTTTGTGTGGCGATACAGTTCTTGATTGCCGGGCCAGTGTGCCCTCTCAGCTACCGAGGCTAGGACATTGAAGATTGCTGCTGCGGCCACCGCGTTTCCCGAACACTACTACCCGCAAGAAGAGCTGACGGACCGCCTGGTCGGGTTGCTTGGCATCGAGCCGCGCGTCGCCGAACGGCTTCGTTCGATGCATGAAAACAGTGCGATCGATGGTCGTTATCTAGCGCTGCCGTTGGCAGCCTATGATGATCTTGGCGGCTTCACCGGTGCCAATGCGGCCTGGTTGCAGGCTGCGGTGCCGTTGGGCGAGGCTAGCTGCAAGAAGGCGCTGGCCGAAGCTGGTATCCGTGCTGATGAGGTCGATGCGATCTTCTTCTCCACAGTGACGGGGTTGGCGAGTCCTTCGGTGGATGCGCGTTTGGTGACCCGGCTTGGGCTGCGATCCGATGTGAAACGCATTCCGATGTTTGGCCTCGGTTGCGTTGCTGGTGCCGCAGCTGTTTCGCGCGCGGCCGATTTCGTGGCCATCAACCCAAACGCCGTTGCCTTGGTGCTGACCGTGGAGCTGTGCTCGCTCACCTTGCAGCCGCAGGATCGTTCGATCGCGAACCTGGTCAGCACGGGCTTGTTTGGCGACGGCGCTGCGGCGGCAGTCGTGGTTGGCAGTGGCCGTCAGGCCGTCGGACCCGAAATCTTGACCACACGTTCGGTGTTCTATCCCGACACCGAAGACGTCATGGGGTGGGATATCGGCGCACACGGATTCCGCATCGTGCTGTCGACCGACGTGCCCAAGGTGGCGCGTGAGCAACTGCCAGTGGATGTGGACGCATTCTTGAGCGATCAACAACTGTCGCGCAGTGACATCCAGCGCTGGATTGCGCACCCAGGTGGGCCGAAGGTTCTGCAGGCACTGCAGGATGGGCTTGATCTGTCACGCGATGATCTGCGCATCAGCTGGGAATGCCTGGCCCATGCCGGCAATCTGTCGAGTGCATCGGTGATCATGATTCTCAGCGAGACGCTGCGTAAGAACCCAGGTCGCGCCGGCGACCGCGGCTTGATGATGGCCATGGGGCCAGGTTTTTGCAGCGAGCTGTTGCTACTACGCTGGTAAGCCAGATCACGGGTTCAAGGTTGCATCTCGTCGAGCGAAGCAGTTCTTCAACGCGTTGCTGAGCCCCGCGTTGCTGAGATAGGGGCCGACGTGCTGTGGCCGGTAGTTGCCTGCAACAGTAGCTCCAGCACCTTGTCCGCCGTGTGCTTGCTGCGCCCGATCTTCTTCAGCATCAAGTGGGTCTTGCCGGCCTCGACCGGTCGCACGTCCTTGAAGTGGTCGAGCCAGGCGCCGCCGAGGGGCACAGCCGCTGGGTGTCGCACGACCAAACGGTCGTTTTCGACCCATTGCACGCTGTGCACGCCCAATTCCATCAGCGCGTGCTTCAGGCGGAACTGGCGCAGCAGCGTGACGACTTGCTTGGGCAGCTTGCCGTAGCGGTCGCGCAGTTCGGCTTCGAGTTCTCGGAAGCGCGCGTCGTCGGTCGCTTCGTCCATCTCGCGCAACAGCTCGAGGCGTTGACGCGGGTCCTTGAGGAACTGTTCTGGCAAGTAGGCCTGTAGGCGCAGGTCGACGTCGACCTCGACCACGTGCACCAGGGTCTTGCGATCGACCTTGGCAGACTCGACGGCGGATCGCAACAATTGGCAATACATGTCATATCCAATAGATGCGATATGGCCGGATTGTTGGGGGCCTAGCAGATTGCCGGCACCGCGGATCTCAAGGTCCTTCATCGCAATGGCGAAGCCGGCGCCGAGGTGGGAGAACTCCTCCAGGGCTTTGAGGCGGTTGCGCGCTTCCAGGCCTGGCGGCTTGTCGCGATGCATCAGCAGGTAGCAGTAGGCCTTGGCGCTACTGCGGCCGACGCGACCGCGCAGTTGGTGCAGTTCGCCAAGTCCGAAGTGGTCCGCCTGGTCGATCAGGATCGTGTTCGCGCGGCTGATGTCGATGCCGTTTTCGACGATGGTCGTGGAGACGAGCACATCGAACTCGCCGCGAACAAAGGCGCGAACGGTCTTTTCGACCTCTGTTTCGGTCATCTGACCATGGCCGATCGCGATGCGGGCGCCCGGCGCCAGCCCGCGCAAGCGTTGGGCGAGCACTTCGAGTTCGTCGATGCGGTTGTGCACGACGAACACTTGCCCGTCCCGGTCGAGTTCGCGCAGCAACGCGTCGCGCAGGATGCGGTCGTCGCGGAAGGCGACGCGCGTTTCGACTTCTTGCCGTCCTGGCGGCGGGCTATCCAGCGTGCTGATGCCGCGGATGCCCAGCAGTGAGCCATGCAGCGTGCGTGGAATCGGTGTCGCGCTGAGGGTGAGAACGTCGACCGCGTGGCGCAGTTGCTTGAGGCGTTCTTTTTGACGGACGCCGAAGCGTTGCTCCTCGTCGATGATGCACAAACCCAGATCGGCGAACGCGACGTCCTTGCCGAGCAATTGGTGGGTGCCAACGACGATGTCGACGCTGCCCTTCTTGAGCTTCTCGTGCACTTCACGGCGTTGCTTCGCCGGGCGGTAGCGGGATAGCAGTTCGACGTTCAGTCCGAACGGCTCGCATCGCGCCTTGAAGCTGCGTGAGTGTTGTTCGGCCAACACCGTCGTTGGGCACAGTAGCGCGACTTGGCGGCCACTGATTGCTACCCGGAAGGCGGTGCGCAGGGCAATCTCGGTCTTGCCGAACCCGACGTCGCCGCACAGCAGGCGGTCCATCGGAGTCTCTTTGCCCAGGTCCGTTTGCACCTCGGACCAGGCGCGGGCTTGGTCCGGGGTGTCGTGAAAAGGAAAGGAGTCGAGGAAGTCGCGTTCGAGGTCGTCGCTGGGATACGGGTCGCGTTTGACTAGCGCGCGTTTGCTTTGCACCTCAAGCAATTCGGCGGCGAGGTCAAATAGAGAGTCCTGGACCTGTTCTTTGCGTTTTTGGAAGCCCTTGCCGCCGAGCTTGTCGAGCGGTGCTTTGCCGCCGCTACCGACGTATTTTTGGACGAGGTGGATCTTGCTCGCTGGCACGAGCAGCTTGACCTCATCCTTGAAGGTCAGCCGCAGGTGCTCTTCGGTGCCTTCGCCGCGGTGCACCAGCTCGGTGCCTTCAAAGCGTGCGACCCCGTGAACGGCGTGCACCACGAGGTCGCCGGGACCGAGTTCGAAGAAGCTCTGGATCGCGCGCGACGGCATGACCGCGCGTTCGCGAATCCGCGGTTGTTGCGCGACGCCAGCGAACTCGACGTTCGACAGCGCGGTCGTCTTCAGGTCCGGGATGCGGAAGCCCTTGCTGATGGCGCCCTCGAGCAGCTCGACGCGTTCCTTGCGTAGGTCGACGTCCTTGTGGGCGAAGATTTCGCGCAGCCGCTCGCCCTCGTCTTTGCTGCGGCAGAACAGGAACACTTGTCCTTGCATGCCGCGGACGCTGCGCAAACGGCCACCGGGGTCCGTTTCGCCCGATCCTGCCGCCGAGCCCGCGGACAGCACCTTGTAGTCGAACTCGTGGCTTGGCAGGGACGACAGGTCGACCGCCGGGCACGGCCGCAACGTGTCTTGCAGCGCTTGCATGCGCGGCGAGAACGTCGTGTCAAACGAGGACAATCGCGACGTGCGTTCTTCGATGCGCAGCGGTTCGAACGTCACCAGTAGCGTCTTCGATGGCGTCAGGTGCTTGACGACCGGGCCGAGTTCGGCGTCGTCTTCTTCGGCCAGTCCGAGCACAAAGCTCTCGTGCACCTCGGTCGTGCGTTGCGTCGCCGCGTCGAAGCTGCGGATGGACTCCAGCGTGTCATCAAAGAACTCCAAGCGCAGCGCGGTGTCAGCCGCCATCGGGAAGATGTCGACGATGTCGCCGCGCACGCTGCATTCGCCCGGGGCGAGCACGAGCGGCACGCTGCGCAGGCCGGCGGCTTGCGCGCGTTGCAGGACCTGGCTGCGGTCCAACGTTTGGCCGACGTGTAGCTCCAGCCGTGCCCGCCGCAGTCCGCGCGGCGTGGCAACGTATTGGGTGATGGCCTCGACGCCGGCAATCAGCGGGGCGCCATCCCCGGTGAAGTGTTGCAGGGCGCGTTGCCGGGAGCTGCGCGTGCTGGCGTCGACTTCGCCGTCGTCGTCCTCTTCTTCGCGAATCAGGACGTGGGCTTGGGTTCCGAACGCGAGCAAATCGGTTTGCAGGAGCAGGCTGTCGACGTCATCCGCTGTCAGGATGAGCAGGCTGCCCTTGTGCTGGCGCGCGAGCGTCGTCAGCAGCAGTGCTGCGGATGCTCCCCAGAGGCCGCCGGCTTTGCAGCGGGATCCACGCTTCACACTGGCCACCACGTTGCGCGTGACGGGCAGTTTGCCGAATGCGGCGAGCAGGGCTTCTTGTGGGGAGGGTGGCAAGCTTGAGGTTCGCTTCGGGGGGCGAACACGCTACCGAACGAAGCCGCGACGGGCACCTGCGGATGCACGGATCCCGCAAGTCCAACGTCATTTGGGCAGCATCGGCCCTTCCGACAGCTGGCTGGAGCCTGGTCTCAGCCAGAGTTGGACCAGCCCGAAGTTCGACCAGATCCTTGTGCCGCTAGACCTTGGCGAAGCCGGCGAAGTCGTCGGCGCCGTGGCCGGCATCGATGCCGCGTTGCAGTGCGGCGATCATCGCGGGCAAGACGAACAGGTGTTCGTCGCCCGCCGCTTCGGCCATCAAGCGGGCATCTTTGTGCGCCATCGTCATCTCGAAACTCGCCTTGCCCTTGCCGGCACCGGCGATGCGCTTCTCGACCATGTGCAAGCCAGCGCCCGGCTTGAACTCGGAGAACACCCTCATCATCGTTTCGGCGTCGACGTCGTTGTTCTTGCCCATGGCGATTACGTCGGCGATTGCGCCGGTGATCGCGAAGTAGACCGAGTTGCCGGCGAGCTTCAGCACCGACGCCAGGTCCGGGCGGTCCCCGACATGCCAGAGCTTGCCGGTCATCGTTTCCAGCGCAGCAGTCAGATCGTCGGCGTCCTGCTTGGGGCCGGACATCATCATCATGCCGCTGCCTTCCTGCGCGTGCTTCGGTGCCATGAATACGGGCGTCGGCACGTAGCGGACGTTGGCCGCGCGCAGTGCATCAAAGCGCGCGCGCACCTTGTCCGGGCGGTTGGTGGTGTGGTCGATGATCGGCACGCCATCCGCAAGTCCCGGTCGCAGTTGTTCGATCACCGAGTCGACGGCGCTGTCTTCGGACAGGATCAAGTGCACGCGTTCCGCGCCGCGAACGCAGTCCGCTGGATCCTCGGCCGCAACCGCGCCTCGTTCGACGAGTGGCGCGAGCTTCTCGCGAGTGCGGTTCCAAATGCGAACGGTCTCTCCCTTGTTGAGGAGATTCTCGACCATGCCGGCGCCGAGCAAGCCGGTGCCCAAGACTGCGATAGTTGCCATATGATCGGCATCGTCGGGCGTGCAGGCCGTTGTTGCAATCTCTTGTCGGGCGAGTGTGCAGGTCCCGTTCTTTAGAGACCCAATGCCTTACAGGTCCCGCTCCTTACAGGCACTTTACGCCTCGATGGTGCGGCAGTGGCTAGAACAAGAGGAGCGAGGAACCAATGAGTAGCACGAACCAATCGACTTCTAGCCCAGCGCCCGTAGGCAAGACCGTTGCGCGGGTGGCCGCAGTGGTGCTCGCCGTATCGGTCGTGTCCTATCTGGTGTGGGACGCACAGGCTTCGGCGGATCAACAGCGGCAGCAGCACTGGGACCAGCAGCCAGCTGGTGGCGCCGTTCCCGACGGCAAGCTCCAGGCAACGCCTGCGAACAGCATGCCGGCGGCTCCGAGCCACGTCTTGCTGCCGTCATCGAAGTCGCGTGTCGTCGACGATTCTGGTTCGTCCCTCACGGAAGATCCGGGTGTCACGTTGGCTGGTTCGAAGTCCTTCGTGCTGCCATCGTCGAAGTTCATGGTCTTGCCATCGTCGAAGTTCATGGTGCTGCCATCGTCGAAGCCGGGGCCGCCACTGCGCAACGAACCCGAGGCGCCGGTCATGGCCCCGAGGCCCCAGCCAGTGATACCTCAGCCAGCCAAGCCCACCCAGACCGTCGCGCCGACCCAGACCGTCAAGCCCGCCCAGTCTGGCGCGGGCAACAAGGACTGAGCCCGCACGATGCCCGACTCTCTTGCGCATGTCGTGACCTCGTTCGCGATCCTGTTGCTCGTCTTCTTACCGCTCGAACGCCTGTTCGCGGCAAGCAAGCAGGGCATGTTCCGGCTCGGGTTCTGGGCCGACCTGTGCTACTTCCTCGGCCAGTACCTGCTTTGGAACGCGCCGGTCGTGTTCCTTATTACCTGGGGGCATGCGCAACTCAACCTGTCGGGGTTGACGTCCGTGCGCGCCGAGTTCGCGAGTTGGCCGTGGGCGCTGCAGTTTGTCGCTGCGATGTTGCTGAGTGATTGTGCGATCTACTGGGCGCATCGCTGGCAGCACAACAACGCGTTCTTGTGGCGCTTCCACCGCGTGCACCACACCGCCGAGCGCATGGACTGGCTGGCTGCGCACCGCGAACATCCACTCGACAACCTCTACACGCGCACCGTTGAGAACGTGCCGTTGTTGTTGCTCGGTTTCCCGATGGTCACGATCGCCGGTTTCGCCGTGTTTCGCGGCATGTGGGCGATCTTCATCCACTCCAACACCACCCTGTCGCCGGGCCCGTTGCGCTACCTGGTCGGCGCGCCGCGCTTGCACCATTGGCACCATGCAATCGCAACCAAGGGCCAGGTCAACTTCGCCAACCTCAGCCCGTTGATGGATCTGTTGTTCGGCACCTACTACGACCCTCGCCGCATGCCGGAGCGCGTCGGCATCGAAGAACCGTTCGCGCGCAACTACGTGGCTGCACTGGTCGAACCAATGGTTCCGAAGCGCTGGCAGTTCTGGCGTTCGTAGCGGTTGCTCAGCCGCGCAGTTCTTTCAGCAGTGCGCCAGCCGCGGCCTTCTCGGCAGCCCGCTTGGTGCGGCCCTTGCCCGTCGCTTCCCGTCCGTCGAGCAGGTGGGCGCGCACGACAAACTCTTGTTCGTGTTGCAGGCCGATCGCGTCGACCAGCTCGTAGCGCGGCTGGCCGAGCTTGTTGTGCTGGCAGTAGTGCAGCAAGCCGGTCTTGCGATCCTTCTCCACTTCGAGAGTTTCGCCGGTCGCACTGGCTTTTGGCAGAATGTGGCGGCGTACGAACGCGCGAGCTGGAGTCACTCCGCCGTCGATCAAAATGGCGCCGAGCACGGATTCGATCAGGTCGCACAGGATGCGCGCGCTGCATCGCTCGGTGCCCTGCAAGCCTTTGCCGGATTCGAGGTGTAGCTCGAGTTCGAGTTTGCGCGCGACGCGGGCGAGGGGTTGCCGGCTGACGATGCGGGCTCGCGCTTCGGTCAGATGGCCTTCGGCAATCTCGGCGTCGCGGCGGTAGAGCGCGTCAGCCGCTGCGAAGTTCAAGAACGCGTCGCCAAGGAACTCGAGGCGCTCGTAGCTCTTCTTGCCCTCGTTGCCCATCGACGCGTGCGTCAGGGCACGGTCGAGCAAGGCGATGTCCTTGAACTCGTAGCCGAGTCGTTCGCAGAGCTTGCGCAACAGCTTGATGCGCGTCTTTGCTATCGCAGGATTCTCGCGGGCCATGGCGCGCCTGGCGTTTGCTGACTAGGTGACTTGCTGGCGGCGATCCGGACGCTTGCGCTCGGTTTCGCGCAAGTGCAACTTGCGCAGGCGCACGTTGGCCGCGGTGATCTCGACCAGTTCGTCCTCACCGACATACTCAAGCGCATCTTCGACGCCGAAGGCGCGCGGCGGCGGCAGCTTGACGAAGGCTTCCTTGGTGGAGCTACGGATGTTGGTCTTGGCCTTCTCACGCACGACGTTGACGACCAGGTCGTTGTCCTTGGCGTGCTCGCCGACAATCATGCCTTCGTAGATCTCGGCGCCATCGGGGACGAAGAACGTGCCGCGCTCGCGCAGGTTGTTCAGCGAGTAGAAGGTCGCTGTGCCGTTGGTCATCGAAATCAGCACGCCAGCAATGCGCTCTTCGATGTGGCCGCGGTAGGGGCCGTAGCCGTGAAACACGTGGTGCATCGTTGCCTGGCCACCAGTGGCATTGAGCAGGCGGCTGCGCACGCCGATCAGGCCGCGCGCCGGCACCGTGAACTCAACCCGGGTAAACGTGCCCTTGCGGTCCATCTTGAGCATCTCGGCTTTGCGGGTGCCGAGGATCTCGATGACTTTGCCACACGTTTCCGCCGGTGCGTCGACGGTCAGGTATTCGATCGGCTCGTGCTTTTCGCCATCGATGTCCTTCATCAGGACCATCGGCTTCTGCACGGCGAACTCGTAGCCTTCGCGACGCATCGACTCGAGCAGGAAGCCCAGGTGCATGACGCCGCGGCCACTGAGCTTGAAGCTGTCAGCGGATTCACCTTGCTCGACGCGCAGCGCCACGTTGACGCGCAGTTCCTTCTCAAGGCGCTCGCGGAGGTGACGCGAAGTCAGGAACTTGCCGCCGTCCTTGCCGGCGAACGGTGAGTCGTTGACCTTCATGACGATGGTCATGGTCGGCTCATCGATCGCGATGACCGGCATCGCTTCGGGATGCTCCAGGCATGCAATCGTGTCGCCGATCGCGATGTCTTCGACGCCGTAGATGCCACACAGGTCGCCGGCCTCGACCGTATCGGTTTCGATGCGACCCAGGCCGCGGAACGCGTAGACGCCACGCAAGTTGACTTCGGTTTGCTTGCCGGTGCGGGCAAGGTGCATGACGCGCTGGCCCTTGTTGATCTTGCCGCGGTGCACGCGACCGATGGCGATCCGGCCGACGTAGTCACTCCAGTCCAGCGTCGTGACGCGGAACTGCAGGGCTTGCTCGGGGTCGTCGGTCGGCGCTGGGATGTGCTCGACGATTTCCTTGAACAGCGTGTTGAGGTCTTGGCCTTCGCCGCCGGTCTTGGCGGCTTCCTGGGCAGCTTCCAGATCCTTGGTCATCCAGCCTTGGCGGCCCGAGCCATAAAACACCGGGAACTCGAGCGCGTCTTCGTCGGCATCGAGATCGATGAACAGGTCGAAGACCTCGTTGACGACTTCTTGCGGCCGCGCGTCGCCCTTGTCGATCTTGTTGACCAGCACGATTGGCTTGAGGTGGTGGGCGAACGCCTTCTGCAGCACGAAGCGCGTCTGCGGCATCGGACCCTCGGCGGCATCGACCAGCAGCAGCACGCCGTCGGCCATCGACAGCACGCGCTCGACTTCACCACCGAAGTCGGCGTGCCCGGGCGTGTCGATGATGTTGATGCGCGTGCCTTCGTAGCTCACCACCGTGTTCTTGGCGAGAATGGTGATGCCGCGCTCCTTTTCGAGCTCGTTGCTGTCTAGTACACACTCGCCAACGGCCTCGTGGTCACTGAATGTGCCGGTCTGGCGCAGGAGCCCGTCGACGAGCGTGGTCTTGCCATGGTCGACGTGGGCGATGATGGCAACGTTGCGGATGTTTTGGGCCATGATTGGCGTGCTTTTGCCGTGAAAGGCGGCGAAGGATTGTCGCCAATGGCGAGGCGCGGTCAACTGCGGCCCGGACCTGGGTGTGAAAGAACTCAAAACAGCACAGAACGAGACAGTGACCAAGCGGCCCTTCTGGCGTCGATTGCGACCTTGGATGTTGGCGGTTTTGCTGGCTGTCACCGCGACGACATGGCTCGTTCAGCACCACGTCGTGGCTTCGGCCGCGCCCTTCCTACACGCGGTAGGTGACGTGCCCGTAGCCGATTGCATTCTTGTGCCCGGTGCCCGGATCTACGCAAACGGCGACCCCTATCCGATGCTGGTCGACCGGCTGGCGATCGCGAAAGAGCTGTTCGGGCTGGGGAAGGCCCCGCGAATTGTCGTCAGCGGGCGCGGCGGCGGTGGTTTGGCCGTCGATGAAGTTGGTGCCATGCGGCGCTGGCTGGAGGGGCGTGGCGTGCCCAAAGATGCAATCGAGGACGACCCACTCGGGTTGCGTACGATCGATTCGCTGCGCCGTTGCCGGGAGGTCTACCAGCACACATCGGTGATCGTGGCGAGCAATGGCTTCCACGTGCCGCGCATGGTGTTTCTCGGTCGGCACTGCGGCCTGACCAGTTATGGCGTCGTGGCGCCGCCGCTCTATGGCTATTCGACCTTGACGCTGTGGAAGAATCGGGGCCGCGAGGTGCTGGCTCGGGTCAAGGCGTGCGCTGACGTTTACCTACTGGGAATGGATTGAGTTGGGAATGGATTGAGTTGGGAATGGATTGATCTGGAGCGGACGAGTCACCGCGTCTGTCGCCGGCTGCTACGGCAGCCGCACACCAAGTTTGCGCAGCTCGTTGCCTAGTTGCATCATCGGCAAGCCAACGATTGCCGTGTGGTCGTGGCTGTCGATACGTTCGAAAAGCGTGATCCCCTGCTGTTCGACCTTGTAGCTGCCGGCGCAGTCAAACGGCTCATCGTTGTCCACATAACGAGCGATCTCGTCATCGCTAAGGTCGCGCATCACCAGGCGGGTGGTATCGCAAAACTCGGTCAGTCCCCCGCTGTGGGCAATCGTCACCGCGGTGATGAGGCGATGTTCACGGCCCCGCAGCTGCATCAGTTGTGCAATGGCACCGGCTCGGTCTCCAGGCTTGTCGAGCAATTGGTTGTCGACGACGACTGCTTGGTCACTACCAATCACTACGCAGGTTGGGTTGCGCTCAAATACCGCCATAGCCTTTCTGCGGGCGAGTTCTTGCACGGTGACAAGTGGCTCGTGACCGAGCTGCTTGACGTCATCCTCATCGACGTCAGGTGCTTCACACGTAAACGGCACTCGCAAGCGCTCCATCAACGCGCGACGGTACCCCGAGGTGCTCCCCAATATCAGACCTGCCATGGCGGTGATCGTCGCGGGTTCGCAAGCAGATGCAAGCCTGGTCATAAGGGGCTTTCGCCCACCGGTTTTCGGTCACTACTCGTGTGTTCCCTGCTTGCTACACGGTGATTGCGGGAAGTGCGTGCCTCGATTTTGAGGCACGCATTTCGTCGCGCCTCGCAGCGGCTGCATGTCTGACACTGTGGGGTGTCTTGGCAGTAGACAATGAAATCTCGAACAAGACTGGTCGTTACTTCACGTGAAAGTCATCGAACTTGGCCCTACATCTACTGCTATGAAGATCGGATCCCTGCTTGGCGGAATGCTCCCGCTTCTATTGTTGGTTGCTTGCGGTGGCGATACGTCCACGAAGCCGTCGACACCTGAGAAAACTCCCGCCAAGTCGGCAAGCGAACAGGCCGCCGACAAGGCACCGGTCGCAAAGGCGCCGGATAGCAATACAACCCAGAATCCGAAGCCGAAGAAGCGGATCCGTCGGCCGCGCGTCGACTTCCGCCTGATCAAGGCGCTGCTCGGCAACGACCCACCGTCGCCAAAGGCTCCGGTTGCGGCTACCAAGGAGATGATTGCGCTCGGCAAGGCGCTCTACCACAACGAGCAACTGTCGCAGAAGGGCAACCTCAGCTGCGCGTCGTGCCACGATCTCAGCACCTACGGCGTCGACAATAAGAAGACGTCGCCCGGCTCGACTGGTGAAAATGGCGACCGCAACTCGCCGACAACCTACAACGCCGCGCGTCACTTCCGCCAGTTCTGGGATGGTCGCGCCGAGTCGGTCGAAGAGCAGGCGCTGATGCCTATGATCAACCCGATCGAGCACGGTCTCGCCGACGAAGCTGCGGTGGTCGCAAAGATCAAAGAACAGCCGGAGCTCGTCGACGGCTTCAAGAAGGCGTTCCCCGGCGATGCCGATGCGGTCAGTGCCAAGAACTTTGGCATCGCGATCGGCGCGTTCGAGCGCACGTTGGTGACCCGTTCGCAGTGGGATGACTACATCGAGGGCGACCAGAAGGCGCTGAGCAACGAAGAACTGCTCGGCCTCAAGACGTTCTTGGAAGTCGGCTGCAACCAGTGCCACCTGTCGCGCATGCTCGGTGCCAATGCCTACCAGAAGCTCGGCCTGCGCGTGCCCTACGAGGGCAAGGACACGGGCCGCATGAGGGTTACGGGTAGCGAGGCAGACAAGTACTCGTTCAAGGTGCCGACGCTGCTCAACGTCGAGATGACGGCGCCCTACTACCACGATGGCTCGATCGCAACGCTCGAAGAAGCGGTCAAGGATATGGGCGCGAACCAGCTCGCGCTGACCCTGACCGATGAGCAAGTCGACAACATCGTGGTGTTCTTGAAGGCTCTGACCGGCAAGTTGCCGGAAGAGTTCGCCAAGAAGAAGTAGTCGAACTCGCCGGGTAGCGGCGGCGGGCGGGCGTTCTGCGTTCGCCCAGCTGCGCAAAACCCCGCTGCGCAAAGCCCGGCTGCGCAAAGCCCCGCGGCGCTGATCCCTGCCGCGCTGAGCCCCACCGCGCTGAGCCCAGCGGCGCAAAGTCCAGGTCGCGATCGCCCAGCCGCGATCGTCAGCCGCGTTCGCGATTCGGCGGCTTGTTGCAGGAGGTGGCCAGCGATTCTTCGGCGGGCTGCTAGCGCACCGCAGCCGCGTTGCGCGTCATGTTCGCGTAGTGACCATCGAGCCGCACCAGTTCTTCGTGCGTGCCGCGCTCGCTGATCTTGCCGCCTTCGAGAACCAGGATTTGGTCGGCATCGCGAACGGTCGACAAGCGGTGGGCGACCACCAGTGCGGTACGGCCGCGCAGGGCGATTTCGAGCGCGTGCTGCAATCGCTCTTCGGATTCGCTGTCGATGCTGGCGGTCGCTTCGTCGAGCACCAGCACGTCTGGTTCGACGACCAGCGCCCGCGCGAAGGCAAGGAGCTGCCGTTCGCCCTGTGAGAACGTGGCTCCTCGTTCGGCCACCGGCGACTGCAGGCCGTCGGGAAGTGCTCGCACGAAGTCGGCGGCGCCGACGGTTTCGAGCGCCCGCCAGACGCGTTCTTCGCTGACCTTGGGGTCGAACAGGCGCACGTTGTCGATCACGGTGCCGGTGAACAAGAACAGGTCCTGTGCGACGAACGCGATGCGGCGGCGTAGCTGCGAGACGTCCAGGTCGCGAACGTCGACGTCGTCGATCTTGACGCTGCCGGCACCGACGTCGCGCAGCCGCGAGACCAGCGATAGCAATGTGGTCTTGCCAGCGCCGGTTGGTCCGACGATCGCGACGGTCTGGCCACGCTCTGCCGTGAAGGAAATGCCGTCGAGAACGGTTGGGCCGTCGCCGTAGGCAAACTCGACGTTCTCGAAGGTGATCTTGGCGACGCCGCTTCTCGGGCTGTCGATTGGCGCTCGGCCGTTGGCACGCGGGGGTGGAAACACCGGTTCGGCGAGTAGTTGGAAGATGCGTTCACAGCTGGCGAACGCGGCCTGCAGCACATTGTACTTCTCGCCCAGTTCGCGGATCGGGCCCGACAGCAGTGCGAAGTAGAGCCAGAATTGGATGAACTCGCCCGGCAGCATGTCGCCACCGAGCACCGCCTTGCCACCAAACCACAACAACCCCACGGTCGTCGCGCGCAGCGCGAGGTCGACCAGCGAGAAGAATACCGAGAAGTGCTGCACCGTGTCCTTCCAGGCATCGGTAGTCGCCTGGTTGCGTTCGGCATAGCGATTGGCGATCGCGTCTTCCTGACCGTAGGCGCGGGTCGTGCGAATGCCACCGATCAGCTCGGTCGCGAACGCGTTCTGCAGCGCGAGTCGGCTGCGCACCGCGCGATATGCCTGTTGCGCCTTCTTGCGGAAGATGACGCTGAGGATGACGACGATCGGCGTCGTTGCGACGGTGAACAGAGCGAGCTCGACGTCGAGGAAGAACAGCACCGCGAGCACGCCGAAGATCTTCAGTAGGTCGAAGACCGACTGCAACACGCCGGTGGAGATCAGTTCGTTGAGGTTCTCGACGTCGCTGGTGATGCGCGTGGTCAGCTTGCCGGCGGAGTTGCGTTCGTGGAACGAAAGGCCGGTCGACATCACGTGGGAGAACAACCGGCGGCGCACGTCGCGGATGACGCGCTGGCCATTCCATGCTGTCAGCAGTCCGTAGATGTAACCGAGCAGAGCACCGCCAAGCGTGACCGCGATGAAGCCTGAGCCATACCACCACAGCATCGAAAGGCGTTCGTTTTGCTCGGCAGAGGCGTCGCGCATCGGGCCGTCGATCGCGAGCTTCATCAGCCATGGACCGAGCAGCTCGAGGCCGAACGACAAGAACAGGATCAGCAGGCAGGCAGCGAAGCCGCGTTTGTATGGGCGCACGAACGGCCATAGCTCCTTCACGAAGCTGAGCTGGAAGCGTGCGACGGGCAAGTCGTCGTCGTAGGGGTTGCTCATCGCGATCCCCCGTCGGACTCGTCAGTGGCCTCGTCGCGGTCGGTTTCGAGGGCGCGCGCTTCGGTTTGCAAGCGCCAGGCCTTGGCGTAGAGGCCGCCGCGCTGCAGTAGTTCGTTGTGGGTGCCGCGTTCCTTCACTTTGCCGTGATCGAGAACAAGAATCATGTCGGCATTGGCGGTGACGCTGAGCCGGTGCGTCGTGGCGATGACGGTGCGCCCCCGGCGGTTGTCGTGCAGGCCGTCGAGAATGCGGCGTTCGGTGCTGGGATCGACGGCCGACAGGGTGTCGTCGAGTAGCATGCCGAGACGATTGCTGAGCACGGCGCGCGCTAGCGACACGCGTTGCTTCTGGCCACCCGACAGGGTGACGCCACGTTCGCCGACGATCGTGTCAATGCCATCGATGAGTTGCGGCAAGTCTTGGTCGAGTGCCGCGGCGGCGACGGCGGCGTCGCGTTGCGCAAACTCGATCAGGTCGTCGTCGAACGTGATGTTGTTGGTGACCGTGTCGCTGAACAAGAACGGTTCTTGTGGCGCCAGCGCGAACAGCTGCCGCAGGCTGCTCGGGGCGAGGTCCAGCACGTCGTGACCGTCGACGAACATCGTGCCACGCGGCGGGTCGTAGTAGCGCAGTAGCAACGATAGCAGCGTCGATTTGCCGCAGCCGACCGGGCCGATCAGGCCCAGCTTCTGGCCCGGTTCGAGTTGTAGCGAAACGTCTTCGAGTGCCGGTTGCTCCGCTTCGGGGTAGGTGAACGTCAGGTTGCGCACCTCGATCGCACCGCGCAAATCCGGGCGGGCACCGTCTTGCGGTTCGGGTTCGACCTCAAAGATCTCTTCAATTCGAATCGCTGCCGCGTAGGCGCGCGGGATCATCGCGATCGTCCAGCCGAGGATCTGCAGCGGGAACGTCATCAGCCCCAGATACATCGTGAACTGGAACAGTTGGCCGACGGTGATGCGGCCGGTGATTACCTGGTGGCCGCCGACCAGTAGCACGGCGAGCATGACGAAGCCGGTGCTGGAATGCATCAGCGCGTTCATCAGCGAACGAAGCCGCACCAGTCGCAGGTTGGCCAACAGATAGCGCCGATTCTTGGTCGCCATCGCCGCTTGTTCCCGGGCATTGATGTCGAACTGCTGCACGACGCGCACGCCGGCGAAGTCTTCTTGCGCTTGCTGCGAGACCCCCGCGATCGCTTCCTGCGACTTCTTACTCCACTTGTGCAGTCGCGGCAGAATGAACTTCATGCTGACAAACACTGCGAGCAGCGCCGTCAGCGACGCCAGCGCCACCCAGACGTCCATTTGCAGCATCAGCACCATGCCGGCCGGCAGCAGGCACAGCGTCGTGCCGCCGTGCAGCAGCATCGGCCCCATGACGAAGCGCACCAGTTCGACGTCCTGGGTCATGCGCGACGTGATGTCGCCGGTACGCGATTTGTCGAACCACGCGACCGGCAGTCGCTGCAGGTGCACCGTCATCTCGTCCTTGAGCGATTGCTCGACCAGTCGCGACGCGTTGACCAGCAGTTTGCGGGCCGAATAACGGGTCAGTGCTTCGGCGACCGCCAGGCCCAGTAGCAAGAAGCATGTATTGGCCAGTGCCTCGGTGGTGCCGCCCTTCGGCAGCGTGTCGAGCATGTCGCCGAGTAGGCGCGGCATCCACAGCAGGATGCCGCAGTTGATCGGCAGCAGCAGCAGCCCGATCACGACCATGCCCCAGTGACGGCACAGGTGCCGGAACGGGCGACGGAAGGCGCGGGTCAACAAACGGACTAGGGGCAATGTGACTGCAGCATCAGCGGGCGGGGCGAGTGTTGCAAACCTCGTCACCGGCTCAGTCGCGGTGGCGAGGTCTCAGACCGGGACTGGTAAGCCGGTTCCGCACCACCCCGAGGCCCCAAACAGCCGATACCCCTCGGACCATGCCACGGCGCGCTAACCAGGAGCTCTTTATGAAGAAGTCGATGCCGAAGGAGGCAGGGTTCACGTTCGCGGAACTCACATTCGCGATGCTGATCTTGGTGGTCGCGTCAGCCGTGCTGATCAACCACCTGTCAGTCAATTATTCAACGACCGCGACCGAGCGAGACCGCGTGTTCGCGTTCAGCAAGGCGCAAGCGATCCTATCGGAGATTCAGACCTTCGTCGACCGTGGTCAGGTCGATGCCGCCGTGGACCTCGATGTGTTGGATGACGGCATCGTCACCAGGACGCCGCTGACGATCCAGACGGAAGGCGGCTTGCTGGTCTCCCCGGACCATCCGGTGTCAGGCAACTACCAGCGTGATGGTCAGTGGCTGTGGTCGCGCCGGATCTCGGTGCAGCCGTTCCTCGGTCTCAACAACCGCAACGTGCGCTACGTCACGGTGCGTGTCTTCCGGCGCGACAAGGACGGCAACGAGAGTCCGATGGCGGACCTGTCGGCTGTGATCAACTCTGCCGGTAGCGCCTACCCGACCACGCAGGTGTTCGATGTCTACCTGCTGGCGATCGAGAACATTCCGGGTTGGTGGGTCTTCATGGACTCGATCAAGCCGTTCGTCGAGTCGATGATCACCGACCTCGAGAACCGCAACCCGGGCATGACGTTCCGGACGCACTGGATCACCAAGGCGGCTTTCGGTCGCAACATGGCGTACCGACCGTTCATCAACGAGGCCGACGACAGTCTCAACCCGTTGACCGAGGTCTACCACTATCCGGGGGCCATGCCGAGCGGTAGCGCGTCGTCGTACTACTACGTGCCCGACAACATCAAGGCGCGCATGAACCTCGATGGCGCGGACGTCAACGGCTACGACGCCGACTTGAACCCGCATCCGTATGCGCTGGCAGACTTCTACAACCACGCGATGCGCTACCCCGACGAATACGCGTTGTGGGAATCGCGGGTGGAGGAAATCGAGAATCGCGAAGATGCGATTGCCGCGGCGATTGCATCCGGCGATCCGGTGCCGGATGAGCTCACGGATATGTCCAAGGAGCCGACGATGCGGATCCTGCTGGACGAGATGAACACGGACCCGCAGAAGTTCAAGAACGCGTTGGTCATCAACCTGCACGGCGAGCTGTTGCCGATGCCGGCGCTGCGCAACTTCAGCGACGCCGCCAAGGACCCGATCAGCCACCCGAATTGGCGCTGCGTGACGCATCCCGAAGAACTGCGCACCAAGAAGGACGACGCTGGCGTCACCGACCCGTTGCGGTTCCGGATGTATGCCTACACGGACTACCCGCAATACTACAGCGGGGTCGATCGCATGTCCGAACCGATGATTGTCGAGATCATGGGCGTCAACCTGGTCGATTCCGTGGATCCGACCAAGTTGGTCAGCGCAGCGACCTTGCAGAACATTCCGGGTGGCGTCTCCGTTGGCGGCATTTCGGACTACGCATTCACATGGCAAGCTGCGAAGCACCTCAGTGACAGCCCGCTGGTCACGGAAGAGATGTACTACACCGCGGAGTACATCTATGACATCAGCGACCCGCGCACGGAAGAGCCGCGAACGCGCATCTACCTGTACAACACGCCGCTCAGTTGCGGCCAGGACGTCAACAGTCGCGGCCTGGCGAACAGCGAACGGGCGCGTCTCTACCAGATGGAATACGTGCCGAGTCCGGTTGCTGCCGGTCCGTCGTTCACCGCTGCCGATTTGACGACGACTGGCACGGGCACCAAGAACACGGCGCGCTGGACGCTCAACCTCGACCCGTCGATCCTGACGAGTTCGATGTTTGTCGAGTCGGCAGGTGGCACCACCTACAATCCAACCGGCGATGTGCAGCTGCAAGTGCGCACGCGCATTGCGAGCAACCATTCGGGCGGCAGCACTGATTGGGAAATCAGCGGCACGATGTTCCCGGCGATGATGCAGCCGGACAACTTGTCGACCACCTATGCGTGGTGGGCGGACAGTGCGAGCGACGTGCCGATGACCGAGCGCGCGCAGTTCAACGGCGACCCGCGTCACCTTCCCTACATGGACTGCTTCAGTGGTGGCGACGACTTCGCGGACAGCTACAACTGGTACCACGACAGCCTGAACAACTCGAGCGAGCCCGCGCAGGCGGATTTTGGCAGCATCAACGGAACCTACCTACGCAACCGGTGGGGGAGCTCGATGTGGTGTGATGTGCCGCGCTACTTCGAGCTGCTGCGTGGCGGCTTGGTCGAGAGTGCTAGCATCTACACGTCGCTGACCGGGTGGTCCTACTACTACCTGGGCATTGGCAACGACATTGGCTACGACTCGGCCAATGGCTACCCGAACTCGATCCCGAGTGACTTGACGCCGCACGGCAGTTCGGGGAGTGGCTACATCAATACGATCACTGGCCAACGCAAGTGCATCCTGGTGCCCAACAGTGCCTTTGGCTCCAACTACTGGACGGGATTCCCGTGGCTGGGCGAACTCTACCCGGACTCGTTGGCGGCGACGTTCTTGGATACCGGGAGCGGCACGGTGCGCGGCAACTTGCCCGCTGGCACGTCAAGTGACCTGGCATTCCAATATCGCACCAACACGGCATACGCAGTGTCTGGCCGATTGGCCTACGGCACGGTTCTCTACGACAACCACCAGCGGACTGCCGGGGATGGCTGTTCGGCGTTCTTCAACATTGGTTCGTCATCCACCCGCTTCCGCCACATGGGGAGCAGTGGCAACGGAACGTTGACGTCGGTTGGCCAGGAGGTTGCCGACAACTACAGCATGACGATGCCGTCGACGGCGCCGGTCAGCCGACCGTTCTCGCTCACCTACGCCGGCAGTGGCGGGGATCACTGGAATTACCCGCCATACAGTACGCGCTACACCGGCTCGCTCTACGAGACCTACTATACGCACGGCTCCGGTACCGGTTCGGGCTTGGTCAAGCTGACCAATCCGGCTGGCACGAGCGCTGGCTACGTCGTAGTCAATGGCATCGACAAGGCGGTTACGTCAGGAACGACCTTCATTGCGAAGTGGGCCGTGTTGTCGCTGGCCCACTCGTTCTTCGAGGCTGGGGATACCAGCAATACGTTGCGCATCCCACAGCTGGCTCGCGTCGAGATTGCGTCGCCAACGGACATCACGGAACTCAACGACCCGAGTCAGATCGATGTCTTGTTCGGGACTTCGTGGACGCGCTGGGATGGTCTGCCATACACGCAGACCGGCACGTTCGTCGAAGACGAGTCACTGCTCGAATACGCGATCATGTATTCGAACGACAACGGTGCGACCTGGCGTTTTGTGCAGGACGACACAATCACCACCATTGGCGAACCACCAGCGAACAGCATGTATCTGGAGAGCGACACCGGGGTCGGTGACGAGACCTACACTTGGGATACGCCCGCTGGGAGCTTCCCAGAAGGTAGCTACTTGCTGCGCGTCGAGTGCTACCGAGATGGCGCGCAGGTCCACTATGCCTGGCACCAAAGCAAGATCTTCATCCAGCGATGAGTGCAATCATGAATAGCCATCAAGACAAGCAGCCGTCCGGCGAAGCCGGTTACAGCATGATCGAGCTGGTCATTTCGTCCGTGTTGCTGGCGGGAATGATCTACGTGGTCACGTCTCTGTCGCTCAGCGGCGGGCAAGCGCAGGAATACTCGCGGAGACTGAACCGGGTCACCCAGATCACGCAGCAGTTGATTGATGACATGCGCCTCGAGCTGGTCTCGTCGGTGCGTGTCTTCGGCAACGACGCGGAAGGCAACGCCAACCTTGCGACGCTCAATCTAGATGGCGCACCGGCGCCTCTCGCTGGCATGTTGTTGCCGACCGTTTCGGCCAACGAGACCGTGCGCACCGATACCACTGGCAACGAGATCACCGGCAACTCGATGTTCTTCGCCAAACTGGCATGGAGCGATCGTTATATCTGCACGAGTTCGGAGGAGTATCTCGTCGACGTCTACCGCTGGGTCTACTACTACCTGACGCCCGAAGGCGGTGGCCCAGACCCGAGCCATTCGATTGGGCTGAACCTTGTGCGCATCGTCAGCGAGCCCCTCGTGGATGCCGCTTCGATCGATCGCATTACGGACCCAATCGACCAAGCCGAAGTGTTGCTGCACATGCTCAACGCCACCGCGGATGCGGACGGCGTGGTCCACGACCCATGCGAAATGGTCTGGGTGCGCGGTGACATGCCGGCGGTTTCCGGGACGTTCCGTCAGATCGATTCGAGCGATGGCTCGCTCAGCTTGACCGCGATGTCGCCGCGCGATGATCCTTTTGAGGTGCTGCGTTCCGATTCGGATGTCTCCGGTCTGCTCAGCTACCGTCATCACTCGGTTGCCAGCATCTACTCGATCCCGACCTTTGGCGTCGGTCGCTACGGGATCGTGACGCAGGCTGGAGTGGGCTTTCCACACGGCTTGGAAGTGCAAGTCGTCGGCCCGAGTTCGGCGCGCCAGGTGTTGATCCATATGGTCAACTTGAGCACCCAAAGGTCTGGTCGGCACGCGTGGTGCGACATGCAGGTCTCGGTCGACGCGCGCGACTTGTAGTGGGCCTGCGTGCGGCACCGCTGCTCGGTGACCTTCCGGTTGCGCCAGCTTTCGAATCGGGCCAGCCGGTCGGATTTGGAGAGTTGGCGGGGGCGGCTCGGCGGGACCTGTGCATGCTCAAGGCGAGAAGCCGGCGTCCATGCCCGCGGGAATGTGAACTCCGGGACCCGCGCGACATCGGCCTTCTCATGGTCAATTCGCCCCGAATGTGAGGCTTTGGCGGGCCTTTCGTGCCCGGTATGGGGCACGATCCGCCGCGGCATATTGATCCGATTGGCCCTCATGCGTAGGATTCTCGCCCCATTCCGGCCCAGGTCCCTCGTTCGAGGGAGCCCGATCGGCCGGCCAGCCAGACTGAGCCAGCATCATCCCTATGGAACAAAGCCTCCCCCAAGAGCTCGTCAAGCAAGTCGGCGGTTCGTTCCGCCTGACCGCCCTTCTGCAGAAGCGCGTGCGTGAATTGGTCCGTGGCCAGCGTCCACTGTTCGAGACCCGCGAACGCAACTACATCAAAATCGCCAGTGAAGAGCTGAAGCGCGGCCTGATCGAGCTGGTCGCTGACGAAGAGCAGAACGAGCCGACGCTCTAACGCGTCGCCGCCTCTTCGAGCCGGATCTGACCGACTTGTTCTCCGGAACCGGTTCTCACCAACTGGTTCGTATCGGCCGGTTCTCCCGGCCGAGCGCTTCCTGATTCAGGGCCGGCGACGTTTGCGACGAACTTCTGCCCCAGACCACTAGTCGCGTAGCGATTGGCGTCGGTCACGCTCGACCGATTCGATTGCCTGTAGCAACTCGTCCGGCGTGTGCGCCGTGCCCTGCTCCTTCTTGCCGACGGTCAGGTGCGCGATGGCGCCTTGCTGTGTCGGCGCGCGGTCCATCTTCAGGCCACTGCGCGCAAGCAGCACTGGGTCGAGCGCCGGGTCGAGTGTTTGCACGATGCGTGACGGCACGTACGTCGACAGGGCCGTGCGACGCAGTTCGCGCGTGTCCTCGTCGTTGCGGTTGCCGACAATCGTGATGAACAGTGGTGGGTAGAAGCACAGGTCGACCGCGCGGCCGTAGCCGGCGACGTAGTAGCCATACTCACGGTAGTCGCTGGCGAATGCTTGCAGCGACGTGATCGCCTCTTCGTGCAGTTCCGGTTGCCGCGATAGATACGACAGACGCACCAGCGCCTCGGCCATCGCACCGTTGTCGAGGATCGAACGGTTGCGGCGGCGCATCGGCCCCTGGCTGTCGGGGTCGTGCATGATGTCGTAGAAGCCTCCGGCCTTCGATTTGTTCTGTTCGATCGCGCGCGCGGCGATCTTCTCTGCTGGGACCAACAAGTCGGCGTCGCCGGTATTCTGCGATGCGTCGATCAGGGCGCGGATCAAGTGCGCCTGGTCGCCAAGCATGCCAACGAGATGGTAGGTGCCATCCCAGTAGTGATAGACATCTTTGCCGTCGAACAGGTTGTCGAGCAGGAAGCGCAACGCGGCAGAGCCATGGTCGGCCAGTTCGGGTCGTTGCAATACCGCGGCCGCTTTGAACAGACTGGATGCGGCGATCGCGTTGGCGTCGCAATAGACCGTTCGATCAATCGCCGGAGCTTCCTTTTCGGCGCGTTGCTTGGCTGAGCCGACGTAGTAGTCGGACTCGCCGTCTTGGCTGCCGGCGAAGCTACCCGAATGCTCGTCGCGCATGACCTCGAGCATCCAGCGCACGATGCCTTCGGCGGTCTTCTTGTAGGCGTCGTTGCCGAACACCTGGTAGGCCTCCAGGTACGAACGCAGCAGCAGCGCATTCTGATCGAGCAGCTTCTCGTAGTTGGGCGAGTGCCAGTCTGCCGTGTGAGAGAATCGGAAGAAGCCGCCGTCGACGATGTCGTGCAGCGGGCTTTCCATCATCTTGTCGAGCGTCAGGGTGACGACTTCGCGCATGCGGTGGTCGTCGCGCTTCTGCACCTGAACCAGCGCGAAGTCCAACGCTTCCGCATGGGGGAACTTGATGCCTTCGCCGAAGCCACCGTGTTCGTGGTCGAACTGCTTGTAGATCGCCGCGCTGATGTCGTCGACCATTTCGATGCGCAGCGTGTCCGCCGACTGCGACGTGCGATCGTCCGCTTGCGCCCACAATTCGCCGATGCGGCGTTGGATGTTCTGCTTGTCAGTGCGCCACGCGTCGCGGATCCGTTCGAGCCGCACGTGCAGTTCGGCCGTGTCGAGGAAGTTGTCGTGCGCGATCAGTTCGCCATCCGGTGTCAGCCAGGCGATGGTCGGCCATGCACCGGTGCCGAAGCGCTGGTTGACGTCGGGGCGGCGTTCGCTGTCGACGTGCACTGGGATGAACGAGTCTTCGACGGTGGCGATGACGCCGGGGTCTGCAAAGCTCGTCGACATCAAGTCTCGGCAGTGCTGGCACCACGGAGCGGTGATCAACAGGAGAACGAGTCGGTCTTCGCTGGCCGCGCGCGCAAGCGTCGTCGGCTCGAAGTGTTGCCATTGCACGGAATCAGTCATGCTCTGCTCCATCCTATCGGCAGGATGGCCCATTCGGCAGGCGTAGCTTGCAAGGGCGGGCGAACCTTTCTCGCCCGCGGGTGACGCGGGCAGCGATCCGCAGCAGTGGGGTGCGTCGAGAAGGGGTTCGTCAAGAAGCCGCCTCGCTAGCCGCGGCGCTACTCGGACTTGTCGTCGTCGCCGCTTTCGTCACTGCTGCTGCGTTCGTCACCCTCGGCCGGTTCGCCAGTGGCCGGTTCGCCAGTGGTTGGTTCGCCAGTGGTTAGTCCGTCAGTGGTTGGTCCTTCAGTGCCCGGCTCGTCGCTGGCCGCTTTCGGTTCGATTGCCGACGGCAAGAAGGCGCCGAAGCCATCGAGTGTCGGTTGGCGAACTTCGGAGCCATCTGCTGCGTCCGAAGTATGCACCGCGGTCGCCGTGAACGGCAGTCGCGGCACGTCGGCCCACAAGCTCTCGAGCCCGTAGTATTCGCGCGCTTCCGGCAGGAACAGGTGCACGACAATGTCGCCAAAGTCGACCAACACCCAGTTGCTGTCCGGTGCATCGGCGGCGCCGCTGCGGCGGCGGCGGCCACGCCGAGACTTGTGCTCCATCTCCACTTCCTTGGCGAGCGACTGCGCTTGGCGCGTACTCTGCACGGTGGCGATGATGAAGTAGTCCGCGATCACGAGCGGGCCGGAGACATCAAGGATCTTGATATCTTCGGCCTGCCTCTGGTCGAGGCGCTCAGCTAGGAACAGGGCCAAATCGCTCGTCGCCTTGTCAGGCGGGGAACCTGGCTGGGGGGCGGTGCTTTGCGAACTCTCGGGTGCGTTGGAACTCAACGAATGGGTCTCGAAACGGATGTATGATGCACGACTGTGCTAGGGAGGATACCTGCGCGGAGCGCGGTAGTAACCCCCGACGACCCTGTTCTTCGGACCGGGGTCTGTATTTGCGGGGTTGGGGAATGCGTGGGGCGCTGGTGCTGCCCCGGTTGGGAACCGCCAGTTCCCTTGTTTCCCGGCGGTGGTGACCCGTCTGGCTGCGCCCGTGGCGCCAGCTGGCAGGTCGACGAAGTGGGCGAAGCGCCCACGTCATCAAGCTTTGCTTGGGTCAGCCCATTCGGAACGAGCCATTCGAAACGAGCCAGCTGAAACGAGCCAGCTGGGACTCGCCAGCCGAGATGGCCCGGCGAAGCGAATCCGACCGATCCGACCTTCGGGCGGCGGTCAGCGGGCGGCGATCTAGACTTCCGACGCGACCTTGAAGAGCGGCAGCGCGATCAGCGCGGCGATCGTCATCAGCTTCATCAGGATGTTGATCGACGGGCCAGCGGTGTCCTTGAAGGGGTCGCCGACCGTGTCACCTTGCACCGCGGCCTTGTGGGCATCTGAGCCCTTGCCGCCGTGGGCGCCGGACTCGATGTACTTCTTGGCGTTGTCCCAGGCTCCGCCGGCGTTGGCCATGAACAGCGCCATCATGACGCCAGCAGCCGTCGCGCCGGCGAGCAAGCCGCCGACGGCTTCGCGGCCGACGAGCATGCCGAGCACGATCGGGGCGGCGATGGCGAGGCAGCCTGGAGCGACCATTTGCTTCAGCGAGCCCTTGGTCGAAATCTCGACGCAGCGCATGTGGTCCGGCTCACCGGTGCCTTCCATGATGCCCGGGATCTCACGGAACTGACGGCGAACTTCTTCGACCATCTCGTTGGCGGCCTTGCCGACGGCCTTCATGGCCATCGAGCTGAACACGAACGGCAGCATCGCGCCGAGCAGCAGGCCCATGACGACCTTGGCGTCATCGAGGCTGAGCGTGACACCCGCAGCGACCTTGTAGGCCGAGAACAGTGCCAGCGCGGTCAGCGCGGCCGAGCCGATAGCGAAGCCCTTGCCGATGGCGGCCGTGGTGTTACCCGTGGCGTCCAGTTGGTCGGTGCGCTCACGCACTTCCGGCGGCTGGTGCGACATCTCGGCGAGACCGCCAGCGTTGTCGGCAACCGGGCCGTAGGCGTCAACACCAAGCGAGATGCCGAGCGTGCTCAGCATGCCGACGGCGGCAACACAGATGCCATACATGCCAGCCATTTCGTTGCAGGCAAAGATCGAGGCGGCGAGCACGAGTGTCGGGCCCCAGGTCGAGGCCATGCCGGTCGCGAGGCCGTGGATGATGTTGGTCGCGGCGCCCGTTTCGGACTGCGCGGCAATCGTTTGCGAGGGCGCCTTCTTCTCCGAGGTGTAGTACTCGGTGATCTTGCCGATGATGATGCCGCCGACCAGGCCGATGCACATCGCGAAGTAGACGCTCCAGTGCGAAGCCAGGACATCCGAACCGGGGGCCATCGCCGGGCTCGGCTTCATGATCATCGTGAGGGCAGCGCCACCGATGAGCAGCGCGATCGAGGCCGCGATCAGGCCGCCGAACAGGGCTTCGGATAGCTTGCTCTCGTCATCTGCCTTGACGCGGAACGTGCCGATGAAGCTGGCGACGACGCCAACTGCGGCGAGTACGACCGGGTACATCAGCAGGTTGGTCAGTGCCAACGTGTGGGCATCGCCCGTCAGCGTGCCGGGCACCAGCGAGAAGCCGATGATCGCCGTTGCGATGATCGCACCGACGTAGCTTTCGAACAGGTCGGCGCCCATGCCGGCAACGTCGCCGACGTTATCGCCGACGTTGTCCGCGATGGTGGCCGGGTTGCGGGGGTCATCTTCGGGGATGCCTGCTTCGATCTTGCCGACCAGGTCACCACCGACGTCGGCAGCCTTCGTGAAGATGCCACCGCCGACGCGCGCGAACAGCGCGATCGAGCTAGCACCGAAGCTGAAGCCGAGCACGTAGTTGACGTAGTTGACGGCATCCTTGTTGGCATCGGGAGCGCCGTAGATCAAGAACAGCAGCGTGATGCCGATCAGGCCCATGCTGACAACCGTCATGCCCATGACCGTGCCCGACTTGAACGCGACGTCGAGTGCGCCACCGAGGCTGGTCTTGGCGGCTTGCGTCGTGCGCACCGCTGCGCGCGTGGCGCAGTGCATGCCGAAGTAGCCAGCCGTTGCGGACGCGCCACAACCGAGCAAGAACGCAATCGCCGTGCGGAAACCGAGGAACTGGCCGTTGGCCGGATCGTCGGTGCCGATCATCAAGAGCACAAAGGCGACGGCGACGAACACCGCGAGCCATTTGTATTCGGCATAAAGAAACGCCTTGGCGCCGTCTTGCACGGCTTTGGCGATCTTCTGCATCAGATCATCGCCGGCATCCTTGGCCATGATCTGCTTGAAGGAGTTAACGGCGTAGGCGAGGCCTGCTAGGGCGATAGCGAGAGAGAGGAAGTTCCAGACTAAGTACATAGCAATGACACCAGCGGGCCTTTGTGAGCCGGCGCAAAAAGTGGGCTAGCACGATAGCGGCCAGTGCCGGTCCGAAACAAGCGCCCTGATGGCCTCGGCGAACTACGGTTTTGCGGCGCCGTCGGTTTCCCCAGTGGGACCGTCGTCACCGGATTCCGTTTTCGGCTCGTTTTCCACCTCGCAACGCGGATCCTCGGCATCGCGACGTGCTTCGCCAGCACCGGAGAGCGGCTCGAGGTCGAACTCATCAGGTTCGAGGGGCTGCGATCCGGCCGGTGATTCACCGGGAGCCAGGGCCTCGGGAGCTGAGGCCTTGGGAGTTGGGGCCTCGGGAGCTGGGGCCTCCAGAGCCGGGTTGTTGGCAGCGAGTGCCTTGGAAGTTGGCGCAGCGTCGGTATCCGCCTCGCCTGCGGGCTTCTGACCTTCGGGACTCCCGGCCTCGTCCGCCTCGTTCACCGGCTTCTTCGGCTGCACGAAGGTCTCGGTCATTTCGCTGCGCTGCTTCTGTTGGCGGCGTCGGCGCCACCACCACAGTCCGAGCGCCAGCACCAGCGCGCCGCCGACGGTTCCCCACAGCAGTCCACGCTCGACCTTCTCGACCCAGGCAATCGCCTCTTCGATGAATCCCGCACTGCTAAACCCTATCCAAGTCAGCAGTGGCACCATCAACACGATGCCTAAGCCGTCCAGGAACAGGAATCGGGTCCAGCGCATCTTCATCGCGCCAGCGGTGAAGAACGCGACCATGCGCAGGCCCGCGAGGAAGCGGGAGATCACGATCACCATGTCGCCGCGACGGCGGAACCAGCGGTCAAACGTCGCCAGGCGCTGCTTGGTGATGAAGTATCGCAGCCAGCGCAGCCGCAGCAGTCGCACTCCGAAGATCCTGCCTAGCAAGAACGGGATCATGTCGCCGACCAGGATGGCGCTACCGCACCAGCCCATCATCGGCAGCAGTTTGGCGTTGTCGGGATACTTGGCGCAGACGAAGCCCGCGGCCAGCAGCACGATCTCTTCCGGCAGGGGCAATCCGAGGCCACACAGCAGAAAGATCGCCGCGACCCCGATGTACGGATAGTCGGTGATCAGCTGGGTGAGTTCGTCGAAGCCGGGCATCTGCTGGGGAGTTCAGTCGCGAAGAAACGGTTGGAGCAATTCGAACCGTTGGTCTGCAAATACCTTATCGAGAACCACGGTGTTGTCGCCGCGCAGCTTGGCGACCACTTCGCGGAGCCTCTGGGCCCACTCGGTAGCCAACTTCCGGTCCCGTATTTCGGGAGCCCGTGCGATGGCGCGGTCAAGAATCTGCAGAGCGGACGGTTTTGCGCCGCAGGCCAGCAGGGAAGCCGCCAGGGTGGGGGCATACCACAATTGCTGCTCCCGGACCGCAGGGGACGGGAACAGCCGGGCTGCCTCGTCATAGTAGCCGTTGGCGATCGCTGCCGCGCCGCCGGGCTGCCGTTGTTGCAAGCGCTCCGCGAGGCCGGGAAAGTGGATGCACGCAATGTCGGGCAGGTTGGCCGCGGCAAACAGCAAACCGTATTCGCGCCGGCCGGCGTATTGCCGGGCCTCTTCGAGCCGCGCCAGTCCGGCGTAGACCCGTCGTTCTGCGGCTTCGGCGACCAGGCTCTGGTTCTCGCTGTCGTCGTGCGTCAGAACGTAGCGGTAGACCATCGCAGAGTGGCCGTCGCTCCAGCTCGGAACCAGCTGCATGATTTGCTGGCCGCGAGCGAACGCTTCGCGCGCATCCCCGGTTTCCGTGGCGTCTTGCATCGCCTGCCATGCGAACGGCAAGCGCGCCGGTCGCAACGCCCAGCTGCCGAACTCGCGCAATCCTTTGGCCGTCGGCGGCAGCAGCGCAGCCGCTCCGGCAAACAGGACCAAGGTGCAGGCCGTGCGCAGTTCGAACATCAGTAAGGTATCGCGCGGAAGCCGGTCGAAACCTTTGGGTTCCGGCGGCGGGCGGCGTTCAGCCTAGCCCCAGCTGGGCGCTAGCGCACGCAATGCCGCGGTCGTCGAGCCCGGTTTCCACCGAAGCCTTCGTTCTTGACAGATCGAGGTTCGCGCGTAAGGTCCCAGCGTCCACCATGACCACTTCGCTGTCACAACTGCATCACCTGCATCATCACCACCCTGTTTGGGTCGGATGAGCGGGCGCCGTTAAGTAGACAGCCACACCTCACGCCGACCCTCGCGGTCGGCGTGTTCGGTTTTCGAGCTTCGTCGATTGTGCGGGCCGGCTTCTAGCCAGCCATGAATCCAGCGACAGAAGCAAGCCGTCAGGCGAATCGTCTAGCCAATCAAAGCGACCTCGTGCACCTAGCCCTCCCGAAGGGGCGCATGCATGGAGGGGTCGTCGATCTCTTGGCCGACGCGGGCATTCGGGTCCGCACGGACGCGCGTGCCTATCGGCCGCGGCTGTCGGTCGATGGTTTTGAGACCAAGCTGCTCAAGCCGCAAAACATCGTCTCGATGCTCGACGAAGGTTCGCGCGATGTCGGGTTCGCCGGTGCCGATTGGGTGGCCGAGCGGCGCGCCGATCTCGTCGAGTTGCTCGACACCGAACTCGACCCGGTGCGCATCGTTGCCGCGGCGCCAGCCAACATGGTGGTCGACGGATGCCTGAAGATGCCGGCCGATCGCGAGTTGGTGGTCTCCAGTGAATACACGCAGCTGTCGCGCCAGTGGATCGAAGCCAACACACCCGGTGCGCACTTCGTGCGTTCCTATGGCGCGACGGAGGTCTTCCCGCCCGAAGATGCCGACGTCATCGTCGACAACACCGCGACCGGTGCAACGTTGGTGGCGAACGGACTGACCATCCTCGGTGAGGTGATGCGCAGCTCGACTCGCTTGTATGCCAATCGTTCTGCGTTGGCTGAACCTTCGAAGCGCGCGCGCATCGACGACCTCGTGCTGTGTCTGCGCGCGGTGCTCGAAGCGCGGCGGCGCGCGATGGTCGAACTCAACGTCGGTCCTGGCGACATGCAGGCGGTCGTCGACGCGTTGCCTTGCATGCGGCAACCAACCGTTTCGTCGCTCAACGGCGATAGCGGCTACGCGATTCGGGCCGCGGTGCCACGCAAAGATCTGCCGACGCTGATCCCGACGCTGAAGGCATTGGGGGCCTCAGACATCGTCGTTTCCACCTGCGAACAGATCGTGCCATGAGTGGCACCCTTGGCTACGCGCCGCCGACGTTTGCCGGCGCAATTCGTTTGGATCTTTCGAAGAATGAAGGTCGCGCACCGGACGAGCGGACTCTGCTTGATGCGGTTCCGACCGCAGCGGAATTGGCTCGCTATCCGACCCTGCGCGAACTGCAACGCGAGTTGGCTGCGAACTATCGCGTGCTGCCGGAACGCGTGCTGGTCACGGCCGGCGCCGATGATGCGTTGCTGCGCTTGTGCTTGTTCGCCTTGCGTCCGTCGCGTCAGCAGCCGCGTGCCAAGAAGGCGCTGGTTGCATCGCCGACGTTTGAGATGATTCCGCGCTACGTCGAGTTGGCGGGAGGTGAGTTGGTGACGGTGCCGTGGCCCGAAGGCGCGTTTCCGACCGACGCCTTGTTGGCGGCTGCCGATGACGCGACTGCGCTCGTATTCGTCGTGTCGCCGAACAATCCGACCGGTGCCATCGCCACGGTCGCGGACCTTGAGCGCATCGCCGACGCCTTGCCTGATGCATGGATTGTCTTGGATGCCGCATACGCGGAGTTTGCGAGCGAGGACCTGACCGAGTGCGCATTGCGTTTGGCCAACGTCGTGGTCGTGCGCACGCTGTCCAAGGCGTGGGGGCTTGCCGGACTGCGGGTGGGGTGCGCGATCGCAGCCCCCGAACGCCTGGCGCAGTTGCACGCCGCTGGCAATCCGATGCCCGTGTCCGTTGCTTCGGCAACGTTGGCGATCGCCCGGTTGCAGACCGGCCGCGCCGACGTCGCCGATCACGTCGCGCAGGTTCGTGACCAGCGCATCGATTTGGTGCGCATCTTGCGCAGCTTTGGCGCGAAGCCGGTCGAGCCGTGCCAGGGCAACTTCGTGCTCGTGCACGGCGTGAAAGCGAAGTGGTTGACGCAGTCGCTGGCGGCGCTTGGCATCGCCGTCCGGCGATTTCCCGGACAGCCAGAGTTGGCGGATGCCGTGCGTATCGGCTTGCCGGCGGAGCCCAAGGCCTACGGCGAACTGGTTCTAGCCTTGACGACGGTGTTCGCGCCGCAGGCGTTGCTGTTTGATATGGATGGGGTGTTGGCGGACGTGTCTGAGTCCTACCGCGTCGCCATCGTCAAGACCGCCGAGAGCTTTGGCGTCGAGCTTTCTGCGGGCGATATCGCTGCGGCGAAGCGGCGTGGCAATGCCAATGACGACTGGCAGTTGACGTGCTCATTGCTGCAGGAACGCGGAGTCTCATGCTCGCTGTCGGAAGTGACGGAGCGGTTCGAGTCGTTCTATCTAACGCTTCGCAGTCGCGAACGATTGTTGGTCGCGGCCGAGCGCTTGCGGGATTGGGGGCAGCGCTTCCAGCTCGCCGTGGTGACTGGCCGGCCACGTGCCCAGGCGGAGTTTTTCTTGGCGCAGTTTGCCATTCGAGACCTGTTTGGCGCCGTCGTTTGTCGCGAAGACGCCGCCCTCAAACCTGACCCCGAACCGGTGCGGCTGGCAATGCAACAACTCGGAGTGCAGTCGGCGTGGATGCTCGGCGACACCGTCGACGATTTGCTTAGTGCCCGAGCCGCCGGCGTGTTGCCGATTGCGGTCGGTGCCGAAGCCCCGGCGGCGAATGCCGCGTGCGTGCTTGCCAACCCCGAGGATCTGGAGGAGTTGCTATGAGTTCTGAGTCGCAAGCGAAGCGAGTTGCCTGTGTTCGGCGCGCTACCAAGGAAACCACGATCTCGGTCGAACTGCTGCTGGATGGCACCGGGCAGGTTGACGTGGTGACGGGGCTGCCGTTCTTGGATCACATGTTGACGGCGTTGTTTCTGCACTCGCGCATGGACGTGACGTTGCGGGCCGAGGGCGATGTGCACGTCGACGACCACCACACCGTCGAAGACTGTGCGCTGGCGCTCGGCGAAGCGCTCGATACGGCGCTTGGGCAGCGCGCAGGAATCACCCGGTTCGCGCACGCCTACGCACCACTCGATGAAGCGCTGTGTCGGTGCGTGATCGATTTGTCGGGACGGCCCTGCGCGGTGATCGAGTTGCCATTCCGGCGCGAGATGCTTGGCTCCGTTGCGACCGAGAACCTCGTGCACTTCTTGCAGTCCCTGGCGATGCGGGCGCGCATGGCGTTGCACGTCGATTTGCTGCGCGGTGACAACGACCACCACAAGGCGGAGGCCGCATTCAAAGCCGTGGCGCTCGCGTTGCGGGCCGCAGTGGCCCTCGATGGCAGTGCGGTGCCCAGCACCAAGGGGGTGCTGTGATGCGCGAGGTATGCATTGTGCCAACCGGCACTGCCAACGTCGCGTCCGTATGTGCGGCGTTCGAACGCCTCGGCACGCGGCCACTGCTTTGTGATGACCCGGTGCAGATCGCGCGCGCCGCGCGGGTGGTCTTGCCCGGCGTCGGCGCGTTCGCCGCGGCGGCACGGCGCATTGACGAACTTGGCTTGCGCTCGGTGCTGCTCGAACGGGTGGCAGAGCAGCGTGCAACGTTGGCGATCTGCTTGGGCATGCAGCTGTTCTGCGCCCGCAGCGACGAAAGCCCGGATGCGCATGGCCTGGCGGTCGTGCCGGATTCGATTGCGCGTTTCGGCGACGGCCTGCGCGTGCCGCAAGTCGGTTGGAATCGGGTCTTGCCGGTCGGCAGCGAGCTGCTCGAGCCTGGCTACGCCTACTTCGTGCACAGCTATCGGCTGGCGGCAATGCCACTAGGTTGGAGCGGCGCGATGACGGACTACGGCGGCGAGTTCGTCAGTGCCCTCGAACGCGGTCCGGTGCTCGCGTGCCAGTTCCACCCGGAGATCTCTGGTGACTACGGCCAAGCCCTGCTGGGGAGATGGCTGCAGCGCAGCGACGAGGTGGCGGCATGTTAGTTCCACGCATCATTCCGTGCCTTGACGTCAAGGATGGTCGCGTTGTCAAAGGCGTGCAATTCCAAGGGCTGCGCGATGCGGGTGATCCCGTTGCTTGCGCGCGGCGCTACGCCGAACAAGGTGCCGACGAACTCGTGCTGCTCGACGTTTCGGCGACCCGAGAAGGGCGCGGCCACGCGCTGCAAACGGTGCGCGCCGTGCGCCGCATCTTGTCGATTCCGTTGACGGTCGGCGGCGGGGTGCGATCGGTGCAAGACGCCGAACAGTTGTTGGCGGCTGGCGCCGACAAGGTGGCGACCAACAGTGCGGCGGTGCAGCGACCTGGGTTGCTTACGGAGTTGCGCGATCAGTTCGGCTCGCAATGCACGGTATTGGCGGTCGATGCGGCCCGCATCCAAGGTGTTGGCCAAGCGCGGTGGCAGGTCGTCACCAACGCCGGCACCGAGGCGACCGGTGTCGATGTGCTCGACTGGGTCGAGCGCGCGGTGCAACTCGGAGCCGGAGAGTTGCTGTTGACCAGTTGGGATCGCGACGGCACCCGCTCTGGCTACGACGTTGCGTTGCTGCGGCAAGTCGCGGCGGCGGTGCCCGTGCCGGTGATCGCGTCGGGCGGTGCGGCGCACGTGGACCACCTGCTTGAGGCGTTGGCAGCCGGCGCGAGCGCGGTGCTGGTGGCGTCAATGCTGCACGACGGCGACACGACGGTGCTCGATATCAAACAAGAACTACGAACCAAGAACTGTGAGGTGCGACTGTGATACTCCCTTCGATTGATCTTCAAGATGGAAATGCTGTGCAACTGGTCGGTGGCGAACGTCTGGCGATCAACGCCGGCGACCCCATGCCGCTACTCGAATCCTTCGCGGTTGTCGGCGAAGTTCCGGTGGTCGACCTGGATGCCGCGCGCGGTGAAGGCAGCAATGCGGACCTCATCCGCACGATGTGCCGCCGGGCCAAGGTGCGGGTCGGCGGTGGCATTCGCGATGTCGCAACCGCGCGCCGTTGGCTCGATGATGGTGCGACGCGCATTGTGATCGGAACGGCCGCCGAGCCGGAACTCCTGGCGCAGCTGCCGTGCGAGCGCGTAGTTGTTGCGCTCGACGAGAAGCAGGGCAGCGTCGTGACCCACGGCTGGCGGCAGTCTACCGATCGCAACGTGTTCGACCGCATGCGCGAGTTGCGCGGGCTGTGCAGCGGGTTTCTGGTGACGTTCGTCGATCGCGAGGGGCGCCTTGAGGGCACCGACTTGGAACGCGCCGCGGAGGCGGTCGCTGCCGCTGGGGATGCGCGCGTCACGATCGCTGGAGGGGTGACGACCGCGGCCGAAGTCGCCGCGCTCGATCGCCTCGGTGCCGATGCGCAAGTTGGCATGGCACTGTATTCGGGCGAACTCTCGCTGGCCGATGCCTTCGCGGCGCCGCTGGTCAGTGACCGAGACGATGGTTTGTGGCCAACGGTTGTGGTCGACGAGGCTGGCGTCGCACTCGGCCTGTGTTGGTCGAGCGCGGACAGTCTGGGGCAGGCGATTGCCCAGCGTCGCGGCATCTACCAGAGTCGCAAGCGCGGTCTCTGGATCAAAGGGCAGACTTCAGGTGCGACCCAGGAACTGCTCGCTGTTGCGATCGACTGCGACCGCGACGCCTTGCGATTCACGGTCAAACAGTCCGGTTCGGGATTTTGCCACCTGGAGTCGCGCTCGTGCTGGGGCGACGACGAAGGCATGCGTCGGTTGATGCGCCGGATGACTGCGGTGCAGCCGGATGCGTCGAGTGCTTCGTTGACGGCGCGCCTGCTCGCGACGCCCGAACTGCTGGCGGCGAAGCTGCGCGAAGAAGCAGCCGAGTTGGCGCAGCCCGATGCGGATGTCGTGGCTGAGGCTGCCGATGTGCTCTACTTTACGATGGCACGCCTCGCCGCTGCCGGTGCCACGCTCGAGGACGTCGATGCAGAACTGCAGCGTCGCGCCGGTCGTGTTTCCCGTCGCCCTTGCGTTGCGAAGGAATCACGATGAGTGCGCTTCTTCGCCGTGCGACGATTGCGCAGTGGGGCGCGCGCCAGCGCAGCTCGCTCGATGTTGCGACCCAGCGGGTCGCGCAGGAAATCGTCGAGGATGTCCGCGTGCGCGGCGAGCTGGCCGTGCGCGACTACAGCGAACGCCATGGCGACATCTTGCCGGGCGATGCGGTGCGGTTGTCGCGAGCAGATCTTGAGGCGGCATTGGCGGCGCTGCCGAGCGAACAGCGCGGGGTCTTGGAGCGCACCGCGGCGCGCATCACCAGTTTTGCCCAAGCCCAGCGTGCGTGCTTGTTGCCGCTCGATACCGAAGTGGTAGGTGGGCGTGCCGGTCACCGTTGGTTGCCGGTGACCAGTGTCGGTGCCTACGCCCCCGGCGGTCGCCACCCGTTGCCGTCTTCGGTGTTGATGACGTGCCTTCCCGCGCAGGTCGCCGGAGTCGCCAACATCGTGGTCGCGTCGCCCAATCCAACCCAGGTGACCATGGCTGCAGCGGCGCTCGGAGGCGCCAGCAGTCTGCTCGCGATTGGTGGGGCCCAGGCGATTGCGGCGTTGACGTTTGGGGTGTTCGACACGCCAGCGGACATCGTGGTCGGCCCGGGCAATCGTTGGGTGACGGCGGCCAAGAAGTACTTGGTCGGGGAAGTCGGCATCGATGGCCTTGCTGGACCGAGCGAATTGCTGGTGCTCGCCGACGAATTCGCCGATCCCGCAACCATTGCAGCGGACCTTCTGGGGCAGGCCGAGCACGACGACGACGCGGTGCCACTGTTGGTGACCACGAGTGCCAGGTTGCTCGACGCCGTCGAGAAAGAACTCGCGCTGCAGCTGCAAACGTTGCCAACCGGTTCGACCGCGTCGGCTTCGTTGCGTGGCAATGGGGTCGCGTTCTTGGTGGCGGATCTCAACGAAGCGGTGCAGGTTGCCAACCGCCTGGCGCCCGAACACCTGGAGCTGTGCGTGCAGAATCCGGATGCGCTGCGTGAGAACCTGACGGCCTACGGCAGCTTGTTCGTCGGTGGCGAAACGGCGGAGGTGTTCGGAGACTACGGTGCCGGGCCGAACCATGTGCTGCCAACGGGTGGTGGCCCGCGTTTTCAGGCTGGCTTGTCGGTGTTGACGTTCTTGCGACCACTGACCTACTTGCAGTTGCGAGATCCCTCCCAGCTGCTGGGCGATGCGGCGCAGTTGGCGCGACTCGAAGGTCTCGAGGGCCACGCCAGATCGGCCGAACGGCGCGGGGTGTCGCGGTCTTGACGGGGATCGGCGATAACCCCCAAATCTCGCCAGCAACCAGGCGAGCGCGCTAGCATCAGCACTTCCGGAGTGCCTCCTATGATCCACGCCTCGCACGTTCTGCTTTCTCTTGCTCTCGCGGCGCCGCTCGCAGCCCAAGTCGTCACGCCGCCAGACGAGAACTTCGATGCCTGCACGAGCATCATGGTCAGTCGCGGCGCGTCGACCGACGGGTCGGTGATGATCACCTATTCAGCGGACGCCGCATTCATGCCGAAGCTGCTGCACCATCAAGGTGGCAAGCACAAACCAGGCGAACTGGTCGACCTGGTTGCGTGGGAGAACGATCGCGTGCGCGGCCAATACCGACAGGTTGCCGAGACGTATTCGGTCGTTGGCTTGATCAACGATCGTCAGGTCGCGTTGGGTGAAACCACGACCGGCGGCCGCCGGGAGCTGCGCAACCCGGACGGCATGCTCGACTACGACGGCTTGATGTGGCTGACGCTGCAGCGCTCGGCGTCCGCGCGCGAGGCGATTGCGACGATCGATGCGTTGTGCACCGAGTATGGCTACGGCTCGGGCGGCGAGACGATCGCGATCGCCGACAAGAACGAAGCGTGGGTGCTCGAGATCATCGGCCGTGGCAAAGGCCAGATGGGGGCTTTGTGGGTCGCCGGGCGCGTGCCCGAGGGCTGCATCTCGGTGTCGGCGAACATGGCGCGCATCGGCACGTTCCCGATGGACGATCCGGATAACTGGCTCTACGCCAAAGACGTCGTCGACTTCGCCGTCGCCAAGGGCTTCTACGATCCGGCGCTAGGCAAGCCGTTTTCGTGGCGCGATGCCTATCACCCCAATCCGAAGGCAAGCAGCAAACGTGCCTGTGCGACGCGCGTGTGGAGCGTGCTGCGCCGCGCCGCGCCATCGAGCGACTTGTCGCCGGACTTCCATCGCGGGGTCGCCGGAGCGCAGCACTACCCGCTGTTCGTCAAGGTCGACGCGAAGCTGTCGGTGCGCGACGTCATGGGCTTGATGCGCGATCACTACGAAGGCACGCCCTACGACATGACCAAGGGCGTGGCTGCGGGCCCGTTCGGAAGTCCATTGCGATGCCGCGGCTTGCGCTTCGAAGTGGATGGCACGCAGTACGCTTGGGAGCGGCCGATTGCGACCCAGCAAGCGGGGTTTGTCATGTTGGCCCAATGCCGTGCCTGGTTGCCCGATCCGGTTGGCGGGGTCTACTGGTTTACACCAGACGATCCCTACACCTCGTGCTTCGTGCCGCTCTACTGCGGCATGTCGCGCTTGCCGAAGCCTTACACGACGGGCACCTACGGCGAGTTCTCGTTCGATTCGGCCTGGTGGGTCAGCAACGTGGTTTCGAACTTGACCTACGACAAGTGGTCGCGCGTGGTGCCGGATGTGCTCGCCGCGCAAACCGAAAACGAAGAACGCTTCGTTGCGATGATGCCAGCGATCGATGCCGCGGCGGCAGCGATGCTCAAGTCCAACCCCGAGCATGCGCGCCGCTTCCTGACGGATTGCTCGGTGGCCGCAGCGGATCGCCTGTTCGAAGATTGGCGCAAGCTCGCTGGTGGGATCATCGCCAAGCACGTCGACGGCTACGTTCGCGATGGGGGCGGTTCACGTGGCGTCGGCTACTCCGAAGACTGGTTGCGCAAGGTCGTGTCCGAGCAAGGCCAGATGCTGCAGTTGCCGAAGGCGCCGGGGAAGGGCGAAGGCGACCACTAGTCGCGGCGAATTGTCGTGGCAGCCAGTGTGCGATGCTCTGGCTACAATAGGCAGGTCTACAATAGCCCCCATCTACAATAGCCACTGCCCGCGCATTACCCGGAGCAACGCATCGGCGATCGGTCCCATGTTGCCGATCCACTGCAAGAACTGCGCGCAGCAGATCGCCGTCGCCAGTGTCGCCCAACCCGTGCCGATGCCGACCAGCGCCGCGATGGCCAGCGTGATGGCGCTGGTCCAGGTCGCGACCAACGCCAGCAGCAAGCTGTTTGCCCACGTCGGCAAGTCGGTCGCCCCGATTGCGGTCACGGTGTTCGGGGCGAAGTAGAGCGGCACGCTGCCGGCGGTTTGCGTCAGCGTGAACTGCGACAACGACTGCGCCTGGATCGCAACGCGCACCAGGGATCCCGATTCACTGAATGCGATCGGAGTGCTTGCCAGGCGTTTGCCGGCAGAGGTGATCGCGACTTCGGTTGCTCCCTCACCGGTCGGCAGCGAGGCGCGCGGCCGCATCCAGATCGCATCGATCGTCGCATCGTTCTGCAGTTCGAACGTGACGCTGGTGCCCTTGCCTTCGAGGATTGCGTGTTCGGGACCCGTGACTTCGAAGTGGCGGCGGGCGTCACTTGGCGCCCCGAACCAAAGGCTCAGCGCCAGCGCCAGTGGCATCGACAATGCCAGTTGCGCGCCCAACGCGCCTGCGATCACTGCGCCGCGTCCGCCGAGCGGGGATCGTTCGAGTCGGCGCATGGTGTCGGCTCCCGGTTGGCGCAGCGCAAACGTTGGCCACAAATGGGCCGCACCCAGACAGCATGCGACCGCGACCGCCAACAGCGGTAGGGTCAGCCACGGTGTCGAAGCGGCGGCTGGGCTGCCGTCGAGCATGTCCGGTTCTGCCAGTGCGCTGGCGACGAGCGCGATCAGTAGGGCGATCGCCGTTGGTGCGCCGCTGGTTCGCAAGCACACCCGGAAGGTCAGGCCCGCCGGCCCGCGCCACGCTTTACCGAACCATCGTGACGGCCGCGAGCTGCTCACTGCCTGGGCCCCGGGCTGCCATCGTCGCGGCTGCGGCCGAGGCGCCGGAACAATGCGAACAGATGATCGCGAGGTCGTTCGATGCGCACGACTTCGCCGCCGCGGGTCTTGGCTTCCTCGGCCAGCTGCTGCATGCCGCCGTCGTCGAGGCCGCGCACGACCAGCGCTCGGTCGTCGGTGGCAAGCAGGTCTTCGAGCGTGCCCCTGGCGCGCACCGCGCCATTGTGCAGCAGCAGGACTTCGCTGCAGATCTCTTCGACCTCCAGCAGATGGTGGGATGCCATCAGGATGGCGCAGCCCTGGTCGACCCGTTCGCGCAGGATTTCCATGACGGTGGCGGTGCCGAACGGATCGAGGCCGGCCGTCGGTTCGTCGAGCAGTAGCACTTCGGGCTCGGCCAGCAGCGCGCCGGCCAGCGCCAACCGCTTGCACATGCCGGTGCTAAACGTGCGGATGCGGCGATTCTGGGCGTGGGTCAGTTCGAGCCGTTTGAGCAGATCCTTGGCTCGGCGGTCCGATTCGGCGTTGGCCAGGCCCAGCTCGGCGCCGAGGAACGCCAGGTATTCGGGAGCCGACAGCACCGCCATCGGCAGGGCACCTTCGCTCTGGTAGGCCACGCGCCGGAGCAGCGATTTGTGTTCGGGGGCGGTGCCGAGCACCTCGACCTTGCCGCTGGTTGGCCGTTGCAGGCCGGCCAGCACCCGCAATAGCGTCGTCTTGCCTGAGCCATTGGGCCCGAGCACGCCAACGATGGTGCCGGCAGCCACCTGCAAATCGAGGGGCTGCAGCGCCTCGACCGCCGCTTTCTTGCCGCGGCCTGCGAATGTCACTGCGAGTTGGTGTGCCGATATGGCAATGGCCATGGGTCAGGATGGTATACGTGTCGGCATGCAGTTTCTCTTGCGTGCTGGTGAGCGGTGGTGGCGTCGATGAGCGGATACCTGGAATTGGCCGATGGTGGCTTCCTTGGCGTGCGCGATGGCCTCGTGCTCGGGCGGGTCTCGGCGTGCGATGTGGTCGTCAATGACAGCAAGGCTTCCCGGCGCCACGCGCGCCTGATCGTCGAGGGCGGTGTCGTCGAAATCGAAGACCTGAACAGTAGCAACGGCACGCTGCTCAACGGCAAGCCGGTGGATCGCCGGATGATGCGCGACGGCGATGAGGTGCGCATCGGCAAGACGGTCATCGTCTACCGCGAAGGGGACTTGCCCGGTGCCAAGTCGACGAGCCGATCGACGCGTGGCAGCGCCGCGGTGTTCGACGACGACGACGACTTGTTTGGCGACGCGCCGAGTTCGGCGTCGACGATCAGCGAGCAGCCGAGGCCGAGCCCGCCAGCTCCCGAGCTGATTGTCCCAAAGCCGAAAACTCCAGAGGCGAAAACTCCAGAGGTGAGAGCTCCAGAGGCGAGAGCTCCAGAACCGAAGGCTGCCAAGCCAACGCCACCAAAGCCGCCAGCAGCCAAGCCGGCGCCGCCAGCCGCCAAGCCGGCGCCGCCAGCACCGTCCAGCCCAAGTGACGATCTTCTGGGCAACGATCTGTTTGGCGACGACCTGTCGGGTGACGATGCAGCGCCAGCTTCCAACCCGCCCCCGCCCAAACCGGCGCCCGGCAACGTCGTCGAGTTCGAAGACGAAGTGGTCGAAGTGCAGAAGGCGCCGGCACGCCGCGAACCAGAACCTGTTCGTCGTCCCGCCGAGCCTGTGATCGAGGTGCGCAAGCCACAGCCTGCAGCCGCTCCCCGGGCAGGCGCGAAGCCAGCGGCTGGCGCCGACGATGTCGTTGGCACGTCGGGGCGCGTGTTGCAGTATTCGAAGAAGGCGGCCGGCAAGAACCCGCTCGGCGACGACCTCGCCCAGATGTCCGGCGGCATGCGGTTGTTGGTCGCGGTCGTGGTGCTCGCCATCGGTGCCGGCATCGTCTACGGCGTCATGACCGTGATGCAGTAGCAGGCGAAATGCGTTGTCAGATGCTCCGACTCGCACCGAGAGCGCGCCACGTGGTCACGTAGGTCGCCGCCGCATCGTTCCACGACTCGGCGGCGGCGGCGAAGGCGCGCCGTTGCTGGCAGGCCGGGTCCTGCTTACTGGTCGATTCGCGCAGCGCAGTTCGCATCGCTTGCAGCCACGCGTCCGGCTGGTCCGGTGGTAGCAGCGTGCCGTTGCCGGCGAGAACTTCGGGAAGTGCCGTTGCATCGGCCGCGAGCACCGGTTTGCCATACGCCAGACCTTCCAGAGCAGGCATGCCGAAACCTTCGTAGATGGAAGGCATGACGACGGCCCGCGCGTGGTGGTAGAGCGAGTGCAGCGTGTCGTCGTCGACGCTGCCCAGCTGCTTTAGCAATCGTTCGATGCCTAGTTCGCGCGCCAATGTTTGTAGGTGCTGGCCGCTACCAGCATCGCGTCCGGCCAACCAGAGTTTGGGCACCTCGTGTGGTTCCATCAGTGCCAACGCGCGCACAACAACCGCGAGGTTCTTGCGCGGTTCGAGGTGGCCGACGTGCAATACGTAGCCGTTGACTGGTTGCTCGCGCAGGAGAGGCTTTGCCTCGTGCTGTGGTGGCGTGACGGCATTGCGCGCGATAACGACCTTGCCGTGCGTTGCCGGAACGACCTGATGAATGCGCGCCGCCGTCCATTCGCTTGGCGTCACGATCGCTTGCGCCCGGCGGCACGCTTTGCGCAGCACGGACTTCGCAAGCATGCGTGGCCACATGGTGTGTCCGTCGACGGCTCGTAGGTCGTGGATGGTCAGGCACAGCGGGATGGGCACGCGTGGCGGCGGCAGGAAGCCGTGATCGTAAACGGTGGCGCCGAGTTCCTTCAGCATCGGCGGCAGGCGAAACTGCTCGCGAATCGCGCGCTTCCAGGTCGGGCCAGTCGGGATGTCGATTGGCAGCCATTCGATGCGCGACAAGGTTGGCGGTGAGAACTCAGGTCGATGCAGAACGGTGATGCGTTCTTCGTGCTGCAAGTGGTTGCCGGCGTGAGCAAGCACCGCAAGCAAGCGTTGGTTGGCTCCCGAATGAGGGCCGAGCAGCCAGCCGGATACGACTGCGTGCATGGTCACGCCGTCACCTCGCCGTGGCAGCGAGCCCAATGCTTGGCGGTGTCTTGTGGGGTCAGGCCGCGCGCTCGTTGGTGGCCTGCCACGACCAGGCGCCAACGCAAGGAGTCGTCCGCGTGGATTCGGATCAGTGCGGCGGCAATCGATTCGATCGACTGTGGATCGGCGAACACGGCCTCGTCGGCAGCGATCTCACGATGCGGTGGCAGATCCGAACAGACCACGGGCGCGCCGTTTGCGAGTGCTTCTAGAACCGGCATGCCAAAGCCTTCGAAGTGCGAGACGTGCACGAGGGCGCGGCACGATTGCAGCAAGGCAAGCTTCTGGGCTTCGTCGACGTAGTGGTTGGGTGGTCCGCAGAAGCATAGGTCCGGCAGGTCTGGATACTGGGAACGCGCGAGTTGGTGCGCCGCTTCCAGGCGTGGCCGGTTCTTGCGCGGGCGATCGTCGCCGAGCACCAAGAACGGGCCGGAACGCGCCGCCGTGTGCGCTTCGGTTGGCGCCGCGCCGATTGCCGTGCCGTGCATGACGAGTTCGATCGGGGGGCATCGCGTGCCGAGCAGCATCGCGACGTCTTGTTTCGTCATGGTCGATGGCGCGAGGATGCGCGTCGCACTGCGCAGCGCCCGACGTGTCGCGAATTGCCGCCAAACGCCGCTTTGCTCGTCGAGCTCGGGGTGCAGCCACGGCAAGTCGTGCGCGGTGGCAATGGTTGGGCACGGCGCGCGGAGCGGTACGGAGGCGACCGAACTGTGCAGCAGACGCGCCTGCAGGTCGCGCAGGATAGTTGGCAGTTGGCGCTGTCGACGAAAGGCACCGCGCGGAGCGGCGACGACGCGCACGGATGCGATCGGCGCAACGTTGGCGTGCTCTGGCAGCAGCAGTACACAGTCTTCTTGGCTGCGTTCGGCGTAGGCCTGTAGTGCGTTCCAGAAGGATCGGCCGACGCCGGTGATCGGGCCATCGCCAAAGCAGATGCCGTCGAACGCGATCGTCACGACGAGACCTCACGATACAGATCGGCGTGCGCAGCGGCACATTCTCGCCAGACGAACGATTGCGCGCGCCGCTGGCCAGCGCGGATGCACGCTTTGCGATGCGCGTCGTCGTGCAGAACACGTTCGATCGCCGCTGTGAGGGCGTCGATGTTGGTGGCGTCCGCGAGCGTCAGCGCGTCGTCGCCCAACTCTCGCAGTGGGTCTGTTTGGTGGGCCACGACCGGCACGCCCAGCGCCATCGCTTCGAGCGGTGGGAAGCCGAAGCCCTCCCAGAGCGATGGATAGGCGAGCAGTTTGGCGTGCTGTAACAGTGGCCAGAGCTGTTCGTCCGAGCAGTGCGGCTGCCACTGCACGAGGCCTTCTTGCTGTGCCTGTCCGAGATCCGCAACGATGTCGTCACAGGCCCAGCCAATGGCCCCGACGACGACCAGCAACGGGCGCGGTGCGGGCAGAGCTCGCCACGCGGCTAGCAGGGCGCGGTGGTTCTTGCGCGGTTCGATGGTGCCAACGCACAGCGCGTAGTCGCGTCCGTTCAGCGGGTGCGGGCCGATCGCATCGGGCACGTGGTCGGCGCCGAACGGAATGACGCGCATCGGTGGGGCATGCGGGGCGAATGCGTGCACGTCTTTGGCCGTCGTGCGCGATGGCACGACCAGCGCGTCGGCGCGTGCGATGGCTGTGCGGGTGCGTTCTTGCAATTCGACCGCCTGGTCGCCGTGCCACGATGGGTCGCGCACAAACGCAAGGTCATGAACCGTCAGCACGGTGCGGGCGTTGCGAACCGGCGGCTGCACATAGTCCGTCCAGTGGAAGACCTTGGCGTTGCCGGCGAGATGTTCCGCGCCGATGCCGATTCGTCGCAGCATCGGCAGCGCACGGCCCGCGATCGGCAGGCGGTGCAGGCGTGCTGTCTCGGGCACGTTGATCGCCACTTTGCAGCGCGCCAGACTGTGGCCAAACAGGTGCACGCGAAGATCTGGGCAATGCGTCAGCGCCCGCGCGAGTTCGCGCGTGGCCCGACCGATACCGGCTCGTGAGAGAAGGGCTGGTCGATAGTCGAGTGCGATCGGCAGTGGCATGCAGTCAGTTGGACGTATCCGCGGTATCGTTCGTCCAGGCGGATCCTTGATGCAACGAAGCACGGTACTGTTCCTGTTGGTAGGGTGCACCGTTGCCGCGGTGGTAGCTATCATTGCGTTTTCTGGCAAGGATGACCCGGTTGCTCCGCCCAGTCCCGGCAGCAACAGTCCCGGCAGCAACGGTCCCGGCAGCAACGGCCACATTGGGCGCGGGCACGGTCCGGACGCTGGCAATGGCGATACCGGCGCCGGTCACCGCGGGCCCGACGTCCCGGTGGCACCGGATGCGCCGCACGTTCGCATCACGGTCACGTCCAGAGAAACCTACATCGCTCCGCCCGAATCCCAGCAGTTGGCCGTCACCGCCGATGGCACGCCACTGATGGCCGAAGTTCTGGCCGGAGTCGGTGCTGGCTTCGATGCCGAACCCAACCGCGGTGGCGTGGCGTTGCTCGCGGTCGAGGTGGATGGTCGGCGGTTGCTGCGACAGGTCGCGGTCCGTGCCAATGCGCGATCCGAAACCCGCATCGGTGCGCGGGTCGTGCTGCGAGGCCGCGTGCTGGATGTTGCGCAACAGCCGGTGTCCGGAGCTACGGTGTGGCTCGGCGAACTGCTGGCCGACGGCAGCGAGCGGAGCTTTTCGGTCGACGCAGAAGGCTCGTTTGAGGCCGATGTGCCCGCTGGCCAGGGTGTGCCTTTGCTCGTTCGTGCTCGCGGCTATGCCAGCAGTTGGCGGACGATCGAAGTCGACCCCACCAGTGCCGCATTGACCGAGGTGCTGCGGCCTGCAACCCGCCTGTCGGTGCAGCTAGCAGCTCGCGCGGAGGGCCTGCAGTCCGTGCGCGTGTTCGTGGTTCCGCTTGCACCCGTCTCGACCGGCGTGTCGCAGTGGCCGTTCTTCCGGCAATGCCTGTCGGGTGGCTACGCTGTCGATGACCAAGGGCACCTGCTCATCGAAGACCTGCCTCAGCATGGCACGGTGGGCATCGTGGTGCGTCACCCGTTGGCACCGGGTGGCCGTGCGGTGGCTGCGAAGTTGACCGAACAGCTGGTCCAGGTGACGGTGCCAGTCGAGTTCGCGGCGAGTCGACAACTCGGCGTGGTGACGGATCCCGATGGCAACGCCATTGCGGCATCGCTCTGGGTGCGCTCGCCGAACCAGCGATTGCAAGGCGCGCCGTCCTTGCGCTTGTTGCCGCCGCATTTAGGGGTGCGTGGCGTCTGCTTCACGCAGGCCGACGCGAGCGGCCAGTTCGAGATTGGTTTGCTCGACGAAAAGGATGTGATGTTGAGCGTTCGCGCCAAGGGCTATGCCGGGCGCGACGTTGTAGCAGCCGCGTTCCAGAACCGTGCCGTGGTGCTGCCCGAGTGGTTGCCGGGTGAGGCATCACTGCGGATCTTACCGCCGGTTGCCGGCATCGCGTGGCGCGTTTCGATCAACCTCGGTGATGGCATCACCGAGGACTGCGCCGCGGACGAACCGTTCGTCGTGGCGCTGCCGCACGCCGGTCGGTTTGACGTCGCAATGGTGGTCGAAGGCGACGGGCAACCACGCGACCAGCGCGATGCGAAGGACTTGATGGTGACGGGACCGACCGACCTCGTGACGTCCGCGCCCAAGTAGTCGTCGTGGCCGTGGCGCGCCGAGTTTGCGAAATCTCAGACGGGGAATCTCCGACGGCGCGATGACATCGCGCGTTCTCTCGCGGCCTTTGGCTGTCTGCACGGAGCGCAGCGTCGTCGCCGACCGCGACCATCGTTAGCAAGTATAATGTGTTGGTTCGGCGCGCTCTCCCGCGCGTTGGAACGCATCGTGTGGCTTCGTTGTGTGGTGGGGGGACCGGTTCTGGTAACGGAGCCGGTCCCCACTTTTTTCCCCCGACGTTGCGCATGGATCGCGCTGTGATCATCACGCGCCGCGTGCCCGATGCGCGTGCCCGATGCCCGTGCACGCTGAGCCTGCACGCGGCCCGCGACAGCCGTTCTGAGCCGTTCGGATTCGAAAGGTCGCTGTGCGCATTCGCTCCTTCCGTTACGCGTTGTCCGTCGACTGCTAGCTGAGAGTGGCGAGAAGCCCCCCTAGTTTGTTTTGAAGAAGATGTGAGGCCCCTCTGATGCGACGGAACCGTTCTGTCCCGATCTCTTGTTTCCTATTGGTTGCCGCGTGTTCGTCGTCGGGTGGCGGCGGTAGTGGCGAAGCTACTGCGGGAGGCGACTTTCTGTTGGAGTCGACCGACCCGGTAGACGGCGCGACCATCTTCCTCAACGACCCCGTTGCCTTCGATTTCTCGCGGCCAGTGGATCTCGAATCGGTGAACCTGACCACCGTGTCGTTTTCCGTGATCGATGAGGAGGGAGTGCCGACCAGTGAATTTGTAACCGGCAACTTCGAGTTGTCGACCAAGCCAGGCGACGCCGAGCCTGGCCGGCGACTGTTGTTTGTGCCGCGATATCCAAGCAACAACGACTTGAGCAACGGCGGCTTTCGCGCCGGCAGCATGTATCGCGTGCAGCTGGTTGGTGGCAAGGAGCAGAACGGCACAGTGGTCCGTTCGCAGGCGATGCGCGGTCTCGAAAAGCCGGTCACGATCCAATTCACGACGGTGGATGGCACGCAACCACAGCAGTTGTTCCGCAATCCCAGAGCGGGCGGTCCACAGCGGTCTGGTATGTCCGTCGACACCGCGACATCGCTGGAAATGGTGCCGCTTGGGTTGTTTGGCTCACCACGCCTGGCGGTTCGCTTGCAGTTTGATCAAGCGCTCAACCCACGCGACAACAACGTGCCGGTCTCGTTCAATCCAGATCCACTGGTGCGCGAACAGGATGATCGTGGCCGCATCTACCTTGAGTACAAAGACCCCGAGCGCAACGATCCAGCTAACAACGAAGACTATACGTGGATTCCCGCGACGGTCTTCTTGGAGCGCAACGATCTCAACGGCGCCGAGGTGGTGCTCGAACCGGTCGGCGTGCTGCCAAACAACGCAACGGTGCGCGTGATCGTGTCGCAAAGGTTGGAGGACATCGCGGGCGAGAACAACCTGGATCGTCCTGGCTACGATCGCGTGTTCGGCACGTTTCGCACGGCGCCGGCATACGAACAGCAGTGGAACGCCCTCGTTGAGGACTTTCGCGACTTGCGCAACATCGACTTTGGTGCCGTGTTCCCCGAGTCGCTCGCGAAGGTTGGCCCCGGCTATGTGCGCGCTGGCTTTGACTTCGGCGGCAGCTCGACCGAATTGGACTATCGTCCGCTCGCCAACGAAGTTGTCTTGAACACGTCGTTCACGCAGGTCGTTCCGGAGAATGGGTTGCCGTTCACGGTCAACGGTGGGGTCTTCCGGTTCGACGACGTCACCATCCCGCAAGGGGTCGTGGTGCGCGGCCAGGGACCCAACCCGATGATCTGGCAGTGCAGCGGCAAGTTCACGGTCGCAGGTACGTTGTCGGTTCGCGGCGGCGATGGTGCGCGCGTCGATACCTTGCGTGGCGCGAACGTTGCCAAGGCTGGCGGCGTTGGTGCTTGCGGTGGCGGCAATGGCGGCCTCGGCACGCCGAGCGGGCTGGGACGTGACCAAGCCGGCGGCACGGGTCGCGGGCCAGGTCAGCAAGCGGGAACGGGTGGTCGCGGCGGCGTGCTCGCGTGCGACACCGTTTGCTACAACAACACTTCGCCAACGTTCTACAACGGCAGCGGCGGCGGTTCCGGTGGCGGTGGCGGCGGCATGGCGACCCAGGGTGACGTCAATTGGACCGGGCTGCCGGCGGGGTTCCTCGAGAACGTCACGCCCAACACGGCCGCGATTCCGACGCAGACCTTCGGGACGTCGTTCCAGCAGTTGTATGGCTACGGCGGCGCTGGCTGCAGTGGTACCACGACAGCCCGTTCGTCGTTCCTTGTCGGTGGCATTCCTGGCGATCTGGTGTTCAAGGACTCGCGCCAGGACAACAACTTCTGGGGCAGTGCCATCGATCAGAATCGCCGGTTGCGCATCACTGGTGAGCTGCAGGCTCCGATTGGTGGTGGCGGTGGCGGCGGTGGTGGCGACACCTGTGGTCCCGATGGCCAGCCGTGGTTCATGGACTTCTCCGGTGGTGGCGGCGGCGCGGGTGGTGGGGTAATCATCGTGCAAGCGCTCGAAGAGATCACCATCACGAGCACTGGCACGATCACCGCTGACGGTGGCCATGGCGGTGGCGGCGAACAAGCCGGCAACTGTGGCAACGCCGGCGGCGGCGGCGGCGGTGCCGGTGGCATGATCGTGTTGATGTCGGCGAAGTCGATCAACATCGAAGCGCACGGTTCACCCGGCGCGAACCGCTACCTGTATGGCACTCCGCCGAACCCCGAGTTCGAAGGCATGGACTACTCGTTCGCGGTTTCGGCTGACGGCGGCATCTGCAAGGTCGGTGACTTCGGCACCGGCACCAATATCGAACGAAAGTACAACGTCAACGGTCAGCCGATGTGGGACGCCGTTCGTTACGACTCCAATCCGGTTGGTGGCGTGGGGGGCATGGGCGTGGTGCAGTTGATGGCGCCGCCCGGTGACAACTCCGACAACACCAACACGATCCTCGACGACAACATCAACTTCTTCTTGCCGGCCTCCGGCGAGCTGCTCGAGGGCGCGCGCAAGCAACAGCTGCTTGGCTGGCGCGGCTTCGCGGACGGTAGCGGCGCATACCTTGATGACTTCGGTGACCCGACCAGCAACGCGGAAGGCGACATTCGTCCGGCGCCCGTGTTGTTGCCGTCGACGCTGCAGTCGCGGTCGCGCGCACGTTCGAAGTGGATTGATACGGGACTGAGCCAACGTCGGGGGGTACCTGGCCCTGACGGCTTGCCGCGGGGCTTGGATGTTTCCGGTGGCGCCCTGGTTGGGCCATTGTTCGGCTTTGCCGGCACCGATGCGCAGGGCTACACCAAACACACGGTGCTCGGCGTCAACAACGTGCGGTCGGACTTTGATACGGTTGTAGCCAAGACGGCGATTGCCGACATCGAAACCAGCTCGAGCTACCTCGGGGCCCCGGCCTTCCGGATCCAGCTTGCTAGCGACGTGCTCGGTGACGACCAACGCTTCGTGCAATACGAAGCCGAACTGCTGAATGCCTCCGATGCCGTGCTTCAGGGCTACGGCATCATCACGCACAACGCGGACACGCTGTGGGTAGATCCGACCCGCGGGCCGATCCCGACCAACGCCGTGTCGCTGCGAGTGCGCGCGAAGTTCTTCGAGGTGCGCGTCAACGGCAACGAAGGCCTCGGGGCAACCTATGGCGAAAACGGCGGGACACAGGTGGCGCAGACCAATGTTCGCATTGGTTGGGCCTTCGAGCGCGACCCGACTCCTGGCAGCACGACCGGTGAACGCTATCCGCCGACTGACGGGGAGTTCGTCTACGATATGGACGAGCAAGGCCTGCTCGATTACCTGGGCAACGGCGCGCCGCGCTACCTCATGTGGGATGTGACGTTTGACCTGCGATACCGCCCAGGTGGTGCGTCTCCGCCGATCGTGACTCCGTCGACGCCGTTGCCAGAGCTGCGCTTCTTGCGCATGCCGTTCCGATTCTAGGTGCCTGGATTGGAACCTTGAGCCACGCGGGCTAGCCTGCGTGGCTTGAGCATCCTTCGCGACCCTGTCCACGGCGACATCGAACTGACCCGCGACGAGCTTCGGCTCGTCGATACGGCGGAGTTCCAACGCCTGCGCGGCATCAAGCAGCTCGGCAGTGCCGCGTTCGTCTACCCCGGCGCGGTGCACACGCGCTTCGAGCATTCGATTGGCACGCTGCACGTTTGCGACCGCCTGCTCGATGCCTGCAACAAGAACGCGTCGCGCGACCCGGCAGGTTGCCATCGCGTCACCGAGGAAGAGCGCCGGGTCTTGCGCGCTGCAGCCTTGCTGCACGACGTGACCCATATTCCCTACGGGCACAACATCGAAGACCAGACCGGCTTGTTGCCGCGGCACGATTTGCCCGAGCGCTTCGAGAGTGTGCTGGGGGATACCGAACTCGGTGCCGAACTCGAGCGACAGGACCTGCACGGCGAAGTGCTCGCGGTGCTGACCGGCAAGGGCCGCCCGGTGCCGGCGTTTTGGCGGCAGGTCGTCAGCGATACGATTGACGCCGACCTGCTCGACTACTTGCGCCGCGACGCGCACTTCACCGGACTGGAGTTGCGCTACGACCAACGCGTCATCGACTACTTCCGGATCGAGCGCAGCACCAGCCAGATGTTCGTCGACTGCGAGAAGAACGGCATGCTGCGCGAGGACATCGTCAGCGAATTGCTGCGCGTGCTCGAGTGCCGCTACCACTTCAGCGAGCGCGTCTACTACCACCACGCCAAGGTCTCTGCCGGTGCGTTGCTGGCTCGCATGGTCGAGTTGGCGATGCGCGCCGGCGCGTTACAGGCAGCCGAACTGCAGACCATGACCGACGAATCGTTGGTGGTTCGGTTGGCGCAAATCGATCTCGGCGAGGCTGTCGCCAACGAGCGCTTGCAGCGGTTCGTGAAGCGCTTTCGTCGCCGGGCGCTGCCGAAGCGTGTGCTGGCGTTGCCTTACTACCAGAACCAGTCGGTGCAGGACGAGTTGGTCGACACGTACTTTGCGCCAGGCAAACACGAAGCACGCTTTGCGTGGGAACAGCAGATGGAGGACCAGGCCAAGCAAGCCTTCGGCGAAGACGTCGACATCTTGTTGTATTGTCCCAAGCGTAAGATGCAGTTGAAGGAGGCCAAGACGATGGTGCGCTTCCCCGGCAGTGGCGACCGCACCATGCCATTGGACTCCTTCGTCGATGACATCCCGCGCTTGCGCGACCTCGCCGACAGCTATCCGCGCATGTGGAAGCTGTATGTGTTCACATCTCTAGAGGACAAGAACAAGCGGCGCAAGCTGCAGGAGATGTGCCTCAAGGCGCTGCCTGCGGGCTGCCGCAATGCGCTGGTGTTGTAGGGCGGGGGCGCTTCTCGCGCGTCGATAGCTCGATTACGGTAGCCGCTCCGCTTCATGAGCACTTCCGACCTCGATCGCGCGCAGAGCAATCCGCTGCTGGCGGGAACCCAGTCGTGGGCGCATCTGGTCCAGGCAGTTGGGCCAGCGTCGATGTTGGTCGCGATCGAGGGCCGGCTTGGTCCGGTGTTGAAGCTGCGCGTGCAGGCCGAAGACATCTGGCAGGAGACCCTGCTGCATGCGTGGCGTGACCGCGAACTCTGCCAATGGAGTGACCTGCGAGGCTTTCGGCGTTGGCTGCTCGGAGTTGCCGACCATCGCATCGCCGACGCTCGGGACTTCTTTGCCGCGCAGAAGCGCGACGGCAAACGCGAACGGCCGCTGATTCGACCTGGCAGTGTCGCCGACGGATCATGGCAAGCCGAACCGTCGGGCAGCACGACGCCCAGTCGCTTGGCGGTGCAGCGCGAGCAGGCCGATCATATGGGGCGAGCGCTGCAATCGGTCCCGGTAGAAATGCGCGAAGTGCTGCAGCTGCGCCTGTTTGATGGGCTGACCATTCCGGATATCGCCGCCCAGCTTGGCATCGGAGAATCCGCCGCCAAGCATCGCTACCGCAAGGGGGCAGAACTCTATCGCGACTGCCTGCATCGCTACCTGCGAACGGCCTCGGAACGGAATTCGTGATCGATCGACCGGACGAATCCTCACACCCTGGTGTGGGCGACGCAGACTTGAGCATGGAGGACGAAGCGTTCCTCGATGACGTTTTCGACTTGGCTACCAGCAAGCTGCTCAACGGCGAGCCCGCGGACCCCACCGAATTGGTGAGTGAGCGGCCGCACCTTCAGCAGCGAGTCGCGCACATCATTCAGTTGGCGTCCGAAGTCGCCGGTGTCGGCCCGGTTGCGATTAGCCACGCGATTCCCGGCTACGAGATCGTGCGCGAGCTGGGACGCGGTGGCATGGGATCGGTGTTCTTGGCCCAGCAGTTGGCGTTGGCGGGGCGACTCGTGGCGCTCAAGGTGATGCCGCACGGCGCGGCGTTGTCGAACCAGGCGCGCGCCAGGTTTCGAAGTGAGGTCGAGGCGTTGGCGCGCATCCGCCATGCGAACGTCATCGACATCTATGACGTGGTCGATGTCGAAGCGACGCCTGCCTACGCGATGGAGTGGGTCGATGGTCGTTCGCTATTGGAGTTGATCGATTACTGGGTGGCCATGCAGAGGCCGGCTGGTGCCGATGCGTTCGCGATGTGTTTGGGCGGTGACCTCGGCGACCGCCCTGCTGCCAAGTTGGTGGCGCAGTGGGGCAAGGAGGTTGCCGATGCATTGGTCGCGGCCCACCGAGAAGGCCTGCTGCATCGTGACGTGAAGCCGGCGAACATCATGGTTCGACGCGACGGTACGGCCTTGCTGACCGATTTTGGCTTGGTGCGAGATGAAGCCTCGGGTCTGGCCACCCGCAGCGGCGCCTTCTTGGGTACGCCTGCCTATGCGGCCCCGGAGCAGTTGCGTGGCACAGCGGTCGATGCACGCAGTGACGTCTACGGGCTCGGTGCGACCCTCTATCACGCATTGACGGGCATTGTCCCATTCGGGCATTTGCCCCCTGCGAAGGTCTTGCACGCGGTCGAAGTTGGCGCGCTGCGGCCTTTGCGTGCCACTGGGGTCGCCATTGAGGCCGACCTGCAAACGATCGTCGAGACTGCCATGGACGTCGATCCGGCGCGTCGCTACCTCGACGCGCGGGCACTGTCCGACGACCTTGACCGCTACTTGCAAGGCCGCCCGATCGCGGCGTGCCCGGCCAGCACCTGGTCGCGCATCCGCAAGTTCTCACGCCGCAACCGCAGCAGCTTGCGAGGGGCGTTGCTCGGCTCGCTGGTGGCGGTCGCGTTGGCGATTGGACTCGCGGTCTACTGGATCGGGCAGGCCCGGATTCCGGCGCAGTTTGCGGAGTTCGTGCGCTCGGCGCACCTGGCGATGTTGGATCCATCCCTCGATGAGCGTATGGCGGTGATGCTGCATGATGCGGTCGCAGGCCCTGGATTGCAGACCAAGGGGGATCGCGATTCGTGGTCCGGGACGAAGGTCTCCGCCGCGCTGTTGGCATTCGATCAGGCGCTGTCGTTGCGCAAAGACGATTCCGTGCGGCTTGAGCGCGAGACTCTGGTGTTGGCGCAATCGCTGTCGAGTTCCGCTGCGCTGCCGGATGGGCTGGTGTCGGTGGCTCCGCAGACATTCACGTTTGCACATCGATGGCAGCAACTTGGGCAGCTCCCCGACACGGCCGTGTCGTTCGACCAGATGACGCGAAGCGACCGTCGCTGCTTGGGGTTGCTCGCATTGTTGCGCGGTGCCGACTCATTGTGCGTGGCTGCGTGGCGTGGACTCGACTTGGCCGACAAGCCGGACCCGCTAGTGGATGCAGCGATCGGTCAACTCTACCGTCAACGTGGTCAGCCACAGTTGGCGTGGCCGCGGTTGGAGCGCGCGTTGGAACACTTTCATGAAGCGCAGTTCCTTACTGTCGCCATCGCCGAGGTGGCGCTGGAGTGTGGTGATCCAGACTATGCCTTGCGCATGCTCGATGGGGTCGACGAACGCAGTGACGTGCCATACGACGCGGAAACACGAGTTCGGGCGGATGCACTGTTCGCTCTTGGTCGCACCGCTGAGGCGCGGCCACTGTATTTGGCGCACGCCGCCGCTGGCAACGTTCCACCGAGTAGCCACGAGAGCCTTGCGGCCTTCTTCGAGTCTGATGGCGACTACGAGCGTGCCTTTCATCACCGGTGGCGGGTGCAGTTACGATGGCCACAGAGAACGGGAGTCAGGCCTTCGCTTGCGGCGCTGCTCGCAACGTGGTGGGCGGCGTTGTCAGTCGAGCAACGGCACAAGTTGCTTGAGCACTCAGTCGCGGTTCCCGGTACGTTTCTCGACGCTTGGCTGTTGGTACGTGAGGAATTGTCGGTAGCCGCGCACGGCGAGCTTGCTGCGCTTACCAACCGCTTCTTGCCCGGCACCTACTCATTACTGCACTTGCGTGCGTGGCCTGAGGATCGAGCGCGTCGCTACCTCCGCGACGCCTTTGCTGGTGTTGCTCCGTCAGAACCGCTGCCAAGCGGGCCGTTGCCCGACGAACCCAAGATTGTGCCCCTGCCGCATGACATGGTGTCGGCGACGGAGTTGCTGAGCCAGGGCTTCGACGGGCAGCCGGCCAACGGCGCATGCCAAGGCGCTGCGGTGGATCAAATCGGGCGTGTCGTGGTGTTCTCGTCGGATGCGAGCAATCTGGTTGTCGCGGATAGCAACGCAAGCCGCGATGTGTTCCTTCGGAATCGTGCCCGCAACGTCGTGAACCTTGTTTCGGTGGCTGCGGATGGCGGTGCGGCCGACGGCGCGAGCGAGCTACCGGCGGTATCGGCGAATGGCGATTGGGTAGCGTTTTATAGCTCCGCGAGCAATTTGGTGGCCGAGGACGTCAACGGCGACATTGATTGTTTTGTCACCGACTTGCGCAGCATGGTGACGATCTGCGTCAGCGTTGGCGAGCAGGGTCTTCCCGCAGGAATTCATGTGCGTCCGATCCACCCGCCGTGCATTTCACAGCACGGGGAACGGATTCTGTATGCGCAGCAGGCGCCGGCCGGCGGCGCCGTGTTGCGATTGGTGCAGCGTGAGTCACTCGAAGTAATTTGGACCAGCCCGCTCCCCGATGCACGTTGGCTGCGCAACGCTTGCTACTTGAACCTCGCAGCGACGACCGTATTTGCGACGACCACAGATGCGCGGATCCTCGAACACGATGCCAACTTGTGGATGTCGGACGCCTTTGCATTCGATGTCGGCGGCGGTGAAATCAAGATGCGCAGTGAAGTTGGTGGTCGTGCCGCGGATTGTGAATGTCGCTTGGCTGGCATCGTCGACCCGCGTTGGAGTTTGTTGTGGACGATGGCGAGCAACCTCGTGACGGCCCCGGCCCCGGGTCAGTGGCAATTGTTGTTGCACGATCGCCAACGCGACTCGTGCACGCGGATTGGCGATGGCTTGCCGCAAGGGCTTGCCGTTCGCGAAGGCGCGGCGACCACCGGCGAACGCACGGTATTCCGCGTTGGCGGGACGAACGTTGTAGATGCAGAGCAGGTGTGGTTACGCGAAGGGAGCAAGCTCTATCGCCTGTGCGGTGGCGAGGGTGCGCGGTCCAATGGCGGGCGAACCCAGGGGCTGGCGATCAGTGGCGATGGCCAGTTGGTGGTTGTCGAGACGGCGACCAGCGAGATCCTGGCTGGGGTAGAATCGTCCGATGCGCTGCCACGTCAGATCGTTGGCCTGCGGTTACGTCGGTAGGCAGCTTGGCGCTACGGTCGAGCGCACGGGTTTGGCCGGGACCTTCGAGCAGTTTCTCAACAAACCACGATCGTTCCCTGAGGCGCTGCCTCACTGCCGGAAGAGATCCTTCTATGCAGTGCAATTCACCGATCGTGGTAGCGCGCCTTAGTGTGCTTGCCTTCACCATTTCCTCGCTCGCCGCCCAGTCCCTGATCACGGACTTGGCGACCACACCCAGTGGTGGTAGCAGCGCCGCGATCACCGACATCGTCGTCGCCGGGAACCAGGGCTTCTTCGCGGCACAGGGGCCGTGGGGCGAGGAACTCTATGTCAGTGATGGCACGCCCGCCGGCACGCGGCTGGTGAAGGACCTGGCCACACGGTCCGCAAGCAACCCCCTTGGCCACAGCGCGCCGCGAGACCTGACGGCGTTCGGCAACGTGGTCATTTTCTCGGCGATCGTAGAGGGTCTTGGTCGCGAACTGTGGATTAGCGACGGCACGGCCGCCGGAACCACGCTGCTCAAGGACGTATCGCCGGGTGCTTCCTATGGCAATCCGAGATGGCTGACGCCGATGGGCGGTTTGGTCTACTTTTCCGCCTACGACGGCAGCGGCAGTGGCTTGTGGGTCACCGATGGCACGCCGGCGGGCACCGTGCCGGTGTTTTCTGGTGGAGCCGCTCCGACCGAGTTGGCGGTGGTTGGTAGCACGATCTACTTCAGTTTGGCGACGCCTGCATTCGCGACGGAATTGTGGCGGACCGACGGCACGCTAGCCGGCACGAGTCTGGTCGTCGACTTGGAGCCGAACGGCAATAGCTCGCCGATCAACCTGGTTCCGTTCCAAGGTGGCTTGCTGTTCAGCGCGGCGGCAAGCGGCCTGGGACGTGAGCCGTACTTCAGCGATGGCACGGCGGCTGGAACGTTTCGCTTGGCGGACCTCAACCCGACCGGCAGTTCCAACCCGGCGGACTTCACGGTGGTTGGCGGTTATGCCGTGTTCCGTGCCTACGTTCCCGCAGTGGGCCAGGAGCTGTTCGTTACCGACGGCACGATAGCCGGCACCGGATTGCTGTTGGACATCCTTCCTGGTTCCGCATTCTCGACGCCGCAACACCTGACGGAATACCAAGGCAACGTCTACTTCGCCGCGAACGATGGCTTCGGTTCGGAGCTTTGGCGCACGGACGGCACGGTTGCTGGGACGATCCTGTTCGCAAACAACCCGACAGGAGCGTATGCCCCATCGGACCTCGTCGTGGTTGGCAGTGAACTGTGGTTTGCAGCGACCGGACAGCCACTCGATGGGCGCGAACCATGGAAGACCGACGGCACCCTTGCTGGCACGCAGATGGTTCTCGATGTGACCAGCCCCGCTTCGTCGTCGCCGACGTCGATGGTGCCGCTTGGTACCGGTGTCTTGTGTTCGCTAACCGGCACCGGCGTTGGCGCGGAGCCCGGCTTTATCCAAGCCGATGGTTCGAGTGGCGGTGTGGTGATGGATGTCGATGTTGCGATTGCTAGCTCGACTCCCGATGACTTCGTGGCGTTTCCGGGCGGTGCATTCTTTACGGCAACCAGCCAGGCGTTTGGCGATGAACCATTCGTGACGGATGGCAGCGCTGCCGGAACCACGGCTCTCGAAGTCACTGCAGGTGTGGTTGGCTCGGCGCCGCGCTATCCCTTGGCCGTCGGTGGCGAAGTATTCTTCAGTGCCGTGGTCGGCGTCGATCGGGAACTGTGGAAGACCGACGGCACGGCTGCGGGCACGGTGCAACTGTCAGACCTCAACAACCTCGGTTCGACGTTTCCGTTTGCGTTGGCTCCGGTGAGCAATGGCATCGTATTCCGCGGCGTGCACCCGACATCTGGCGGCGAGTTGTGGGCGAGTGATGGCACGGGTGCAGGCACGTCGATGATTGTCGAATTGACACCTGGACCAGCGAGCACGAACATTCCATACATTGTCGGCAACGGCACACGAGCGCTCTTCAGTGCCAACCAAGTCGCAACCGGCACCGAGTTGTGGTCAACGGATGGCACGGCGGCTGGGACGTTTCTGATCGAACTCAATCCGGGGGGCGGCAGTTCTTCTCCAGCCCACATCATCGACGCGGACGGCACGTTCTACTTCACGGCGAGTGCTGGTAGTTCGCGTGTCACCTGGATGTCAGACGGGACGATTGCGGGCACGGTGCCGCTGCCGGGTGCTGGGGCGGGTGCTGGGGCGCCGACCAATCCGTTCGCGCTGACACCGTCCGGTGGTCGCGTGTTTGGGCGGGGTTCGATGACAGGAATGGGGCAAGAACTGTTCGTGTCGGATGGCACGGTCGCTGGCACGGTCGGCATCGACCTGGTGACTGGCCTTGCCAGTTCGGTGTTCGACTCGTTGACGGGCGGCGCCGGTGGCGCGTTCTTCGTCTTCGATGACAAGACGGGCAGTGGCGCCGAGCTGTGGTTCTCCGATGGCACGACGGCGGGCACGAGCATGCTGCGCGACATCGCTCCTGGCTACGCCAATGGCATCGTTGCGAACACGATCGTGCCGATTCTAGGTGGCACGCAAGTGGCGTTCGTCGCCAACGACCTGGACAACGGCATGCAGTTGTGGATCAGCGATGGCACGGCAGCGGGAACCGTGCCGGCGACATCGTTCGGTGGCAATGGAGTTGGCGCGGCATCGTTCGGTGAGATCTTCGGTGCCGGGGCCGACGTGTTCTTCGCGGCGAACGATGGCGTGCTTGGCGTCGAACCTTGGACCTTGAGCACGGGCTCGCCGTTCGCGCTCGAATATGGCGTCGGCTGTGCGGCATCCGGCCAGCCCAAGCCGGAGATCGGTTCCTCGGGTGGTTCGCCGTCGATCGGCAACGCGGCGTTTGCCGTCGATGTTGGCAGCGCGGTGCCAAACAGCATTGCCGCGCTCTACCTCGGCTTTGCTCCGGCAAACGTCAACGTTGGGTTGGGTTGCAGCGTCTTGTTGCAGGTTCCGGCGGTGTCGTTTGGCACTGCGTTCACAAACGCCAGTGGCGATGGCTCGGTGCCGGTGCCGTTGCCCAACAACCCGGCCGGCATCGGCCTTGGCGTGTTCTTCCAGTATGCGGTGTTGTCGCCGACGGGCCCGTTCCTCGGCTTCCTCGATCTTTCGAACGGCCTGCACGTGCAGATTGGCATGTAGCGCCGGGCGCCGATCGCGGCTCTACCGTGGCCGCGGCGAATAGATCCTTGGGCAAGAGGGACCGCGTCGCGGCAGTGGCTCCGCTGGTCCGTTGGCCGTTGGCGGCCATGCTCTTGCCACGGGGGCGAGTTGGCCCCTGTCGCCGGATTTCTAGCGCTGCGGCAGATCGACAAGGAGGTCACTGACCGCCTTCAAGATGCGCTTTCGTTGTCGTTCTGCATCGCGCATCGGCGCCTCTTGCACGGGGCGGCTAGCCGTTCCACGGAAGACGACATTGCTGTGCGGATCGAGGATGGCGATGACGAGTGCGCCGCGGAACGTGCTAGGCCGCACGTCTGGCTTCGGCGTGATCCCGAAGAACTTCTGTACGCTCTTATCGCGCATATGTTCGTGGGTGCCGATCGCATACGCGATCACACGATCTGCACGGGAGTGCTCCGTGATCGAGTAGCCAGCATCTGTGAATACCTTGCTTATCGCGCCGTCCATGCTGCTGCGAATATCGAATGCGAAGTCTCCCGGGCGCGGATTGACGTACCGGGCGTTGGGATGCAGCCCAAAAGTCTGGGCACCCTTCATCGCAACAGCAAGATCGCCGACACGCGTCAGGTCTGTCTCGGCCGGTGGGGCCGTGCACGCAGTGATCCCAAACAATGCCATTGGCGCCAGCAATCGCCCCGACTTGCTCTGCATGGACGAATGCTAGCTGTCAGCGCGCCGGCGCCGCAATAGTGATCGCGATCTGCTGCTTCTAAGGTGTGGTCGGTAGTCTGCGTGCATCGCGTGCGGATGGAATGGCGGTGCGTGGTGGTGCGCGAGAACGCAGGCGAATGCGTGGATTCGGCGAGGCTCTCGCGGGACGCCAAGTGCGGCGAGGCCGCCGCAGGCGTTGGGCGCGGATTATCGGCCGGGCCTCTCGGGGAAGCGGCCACGATCCTCGCTGTTGGCGAAGACCCCAATCGCATGCACGGCATGGATGCGGAGCGCAGGCGATGCTGGGGTCTGTTGTTGCTAACAAGCTCTTCATCACCTGAGATCTACGTATGACCAAAATCACTGTTCACGACAACGGCCCGCTCCGCATCGAAGGCGACATGACCATTTGCGATGCTTCGGGCAAGGAGTTCGGCCTCGCCGGCCGCTCGGTCGTTTCGCTGTGTCGCTGCGGCCTTTCCGACAGCAAGCCGTTCTGCGACGGTCAGCATGCCCGTCAAGGGTGGCAGTCAAGCTGTGAAGCGCGTGACCTGCCAGAGCCGAAGGCGCGCTAGCAGAGCAAGTCCCCGCACGCAGCGGCTACTTGGCGTTCGTGCGCTCGACGACGATCGTCACGGGCTCGTCGACGGCCTTTTGCCAACGCAAGTGATCGCGAGCGTTGACTCCCTTGGCGTCGACGGACAGGTCGAGGGATGCGTTGAGTATCGGGACGATCAGCGTTCCGATGCCGTTTGCGTCGAGCCGGCAGCGCATGCGCGAGAACGCGTGCACCATGCACATGCGGCCCATGCTGGTGATCAAGTCTTTGTCGCCTTCGCCCCAGCTGTCGATCGTGACAATGCCGAGCGAGCCACCGGCGATCGGCTTTCCTTGTTGGTCCACGACCTGAATCTTGGCCACGTGGTTGGGATCGATTCTGAGGTCGACGGTGTCGCTGTTGGCGTCGAGTCGTTGCCACGCGGCACCATGTTCGGTGACGGCATGCACAAGCACGCTGTCGCTGCTTGGGGCCAGCACCCGGACGTGGCCGCGACGATCGGTGTAGACCCGCACGGGATCACTTGGCGCGTCGCTGCCGAGTCCGACCCGAGTCAGTAGCACGGGGATCGATCCGGTGGGGCTGCCGTCCGGTTGGGTTACCTGCACGTCGATGCCGCGCAGAGATTCGAGGTGGATGTCTCCGAGCTTCGCGGGCAGCTTGCTCGATTCCCAATGCAGAACGGCCAGCGGCGCGACCGGCCAATCTTTGTCCCTGCTGAGGGTTTTGCGCATCGTTGGCGACAACGCGGCGATGAGCCGGAACGGGTAGCGCTCGGTGCGGCCGCGAACGTGGAACGTGCCGTTGGGATCCGTTGGAATCACGCGCGGGTCGACGCCAAACCAGGAGCCGCCGTTGCCACTGCCAATGGAGCCGTCGAGCATCAGTGGCACCGAAGCGACGGGTTCGCCCGCCAGGAGCAAGCGGCCATCGAGTGTTCGGCCGTCCGGCAGTTGGCGCGCCATGACTGGTGGGTCGTCGCTCTTGTACGAAGTCGGATTCAGTGAAAACTCTGCATTGGCCGGCGGCAGGATCAGCCATCGAAACGGAACGCGCTTCACGACTTCCACGTCGTGTGCATAGACCGCGTGTACGATGCCTTGGTCGCTGCTGCGGTGCGCTTGCAAATCGAATGGCATGGTTTCGATCAAGATCCTGGCGTCGGCGATTGGCGCGCCAGTCTTCTCGTCGGTCAGTTCGAGGTCGCGAACGCGCCGAGGCGGTATGGCCAACTCGTGCACCGCTTGCAATTGTGCGCGCACGTTCTTGTCCGTCGGCTTGGCACTCTTGCTACCCAGCGTCAGGCCATACTGCTTGGCGAAGGTTTCACTGGTGGTGAATCCGAGGCGGTAGGCGAGCCAGTCGTTGGCCCAGGCCTGCAAGAACTGGTAGCGGCCGGGCCATCGCGGCAGGGTCAAGATGCCGTCTGCGTCGGCTATCAGCCATTGGCCGAGGCCGATGCGCTGATTGCCTTCGATCGAGGCGCGCCAACGAAGTGGTTCGTGGCCGTTCCAGCTTTCGTGTAGCACGGGCCGCACCTTGCGCACGTACTGCCGGTTTCCTTCCTTCAATAGGATCGGGGAGCGCAGCACTGCGTCGGTCTTTAGCGCGGTGATCCGGTAGCTGCCGTCGGCTTCTACCGGTCCAATCGCCCATGCGGAGTAGGCGGCGCCGACCAGAAGTTGCGCTTTGAACTGCCCCTTTGCATCCGTTTTCAGCAGCAACGTGTCGCCAAACTTCGGGTCGGCGATCGAGGCGTGGGGCCGGTGCATCAAGTGTACTTCGGCGCCGACCCACGGCTTGCCATCTTTGTCGGTGACGCGGCCAAACCCGCGGTCGCGGGCCGCTTCCTGGGAAATGGCTACGGTGGATAGAAGGGCGAACAGGGCGGCGCATCGCATCTAGGGATGCTATCGCTCCGGTTCGTGTCGAGGTGTGGTGCATTTGCCGACCCGGATGGCTTCGGCCATGGAACCCCACCGCAACTTGCCGCCCTTGCGACATCGCATATGCTGACCACTTCCTTTTGGCGTGCGTACCCCGGAGAGCCGCGTGAGAGTCCTGATAGCTGCAATGTTGTTGTGCGTCACCGGTCTGCTAGCACAGGAACGCGTGCGTCGCGAGAACGATCCACATCACAAACCCGCAAGTCAGCGCAAGCTGGAAGATATCAGCGCGATCGTCAAAGGTCGGTGCGTGGATGGCGCGACTGGGCAACCGTTGGCAGGTTGCATGGTGGACGTGCACGCGTGGGGTCGCGTGGCCGGCGGCGTGCCAGAGGATCTGAAACGGCCGGAGAAAGTTGTGACTGGTGCCGACGGAACGTTCGAGGTGCGGGTGCTCGCCAAGGAGCAGTTCCAGGTGAGCTTCGAGGCGACTCTCGATGGCCGGTGGCCACGCACTGGACGCTGGCGTTACTTGATGCCGGGTACTGTCGAGGATGTTGGGGACGTCACGATGCACATGGGCGTGCGGGCGGTCGGCAAGATCGTGGACCAAGACGGCAAGCCTGTCTCTGGCATCATGATTGGACTCGACGAATTGCGTCTCTATCTCGGTTCGGAGCGCGACAAGGACGACCATCGGCCGCTCCGCGAGCGACTCGACGAGAATACGAAGTCGGGTTTGTTGGCCTTCCACTTGCACGCCAACAAGGTGCGATACGGCCGGACTGGCGACGATGGTTCGTTCACTAGCAAGGATGCGTTGCCGCCGGGAAGGTGTGAAGTGCGGTTGAGCGGTCGTGGCCTGTCGTTGGTCAAACCCAAGCACATCACGATTCCCAAGACCGGGCCCATGCAGCCCGTGACCATTGTGGTTCGCGAAGAGCCGTTCCTCGGTGGCATCGTTGTCGATGAGAATGGCCAGCCCGTACAAGGCGTGATGCTGCAAGCCGAGTTTCGGCGAAATGGCAGCGGCCGCATTGCGAGTGCTTGGAGCGCGAAGGACGGCACCTTCAAGATCTACCGAGTCGAAGGGGCTACGGACAAGGCGAGTATCGCGATCGACAATCCTGGTCCTTGTGAACGAGCTGCGCCGACCGGGCCGTTTGCATGGGGCAAGAAGGACATCCGGATCGAGTTGCGGCGGGCGCTGATGGTTCCGGTTCGGGTAGTGGAGAGTGGAACCAAGAAAGCGATCGAAGAGTTCGCGGTTCGTGCGCACCCGATCGGGCGCCGTTCTAGTCACAGCATGGATCAAAGGCTGCGGCTGTCGGGGCACCACGAGAGAGGAAAGGTCGACGTCACTCGCATGCCGCGCGGCGAGAACCGCATCACCATCATTCCCAAGGACCCCACGTTGCTGTGCACGACGACGGATGTGACGGCTGCGGTGGATATGCAGCCGGTCACGATCGAAGTGCAGCGCCTGGTTCCGATGATGGTGCAGGTGTTGGACCACGACGGGCAACCTGCGGCGAAGGCGCAGGTGCTGGTGATCGAGCCGGGCAACCGGCCTCAGCGTCCTGGCATGAAGCCGCGTGCAAACAACCCCCGCAGCGATTCTCTGGGGAGCTTCTCAAGTGACCCGTCGGTCAAGTTCGACACCGAGATCTATCGGGCGACGACGGATGCAGGAGGCCAGTGCATCGTGTATGGCATCTCTGGGCGCGACGATCTGATCCTCGGCGCGCGCATCGGCCGAGGGGATACGCAGCGCGAGACTGGGATCGCGTTTGGTGCCAAGGGCAACGGCTACACCATCACCCTGAAGAAGCCGTGAGTGCGGACTAGATGGATCCGGTGGATCGACGATGCTCGCGGTCCTCGAACCACCTTGTGCTGCGCCAGGTTTGGCGGTGAAATCACGCAATGGCACAATCACTGAGGAGTTGGTTGGGGGCGATGCCGGTGCTGTTCGCGATATTCGTTGCGAACACGATTCCCGCGCAGCTCCGCAA